>JGI24702J35022_10000658_pt1 | contig 20967 bp, 17 predicted proteins | sample TergutTh196P4_FD_35022 | JGI IMG/M metagenome (IMG submission 35022)
GACGCCGATCGCGCTCGCGTGCGAGCCGTAGCGGCCGCCAGCGCCGAGGAACTGGCCGACTTTCATCCGACTTTCACCGACGAACGCTTGCCCGAACTTTTACTACGTTACAAGGCCCGCAATTTTCCAACTTCCTTGAGCGAGAACGAGCAAAAACAGTGGGAGAATTATCGCGCCGCCAAATTTGAGCGCGAAATCCAAAAATACCTGGAACGCCTAGCTATACTAGCAAAAAACCCCGAAAACGACGATTTCATCCTCCAGGAACTCCAGCTCTGGGCGGAATCCATCGCGCCGATTGATGATTAATTTGATACAATATGGGTACAGAACACGACCGGAACTGGAATGTATCGGTCGTGTTCTCTTTCAAGAGGCCCTGTTATTACAGTAATAGTTAAATGCTAGACCGAATCCATTGCGCCGATTGATGATTGAGCTAGCCAAATAACACAATAGGTGTCTCTGACTGCTCCATCCCTTCTAGTATTTTTTCAAAATTAGCGCCACTCAAGATGCCAACAAACCCAGTACCTATAGCAACACTTGCTACCGCTCGTTTTTCTTCATCGTTTGGTATTTGGTCGAAACATTTTTTGATAGTTTCAGCCTGATCAACCCAACCATTCTTTAGCGAATGGCACACCAATGCGTGATAAGTACGTCCGTCATCAGCAGTTTTAGACATAATCGTGCCCAACTCGCTAGGGCCTATATTTGCTAATTCTGGCCAAAGTTTCATTGCGACTGTGCCAGCAAAACCACTATCATTAATGCCTTCTGTATTAACTGCGAATGCAATATCTTTCTCCTTAGTAGAGAATATATCTTCACCAGGTTTACGAGACTTAATCATAACAACTCCTTTTGTTAATTGACTTACCTTCTCGCAAATCTCCTCTAACAAAAAGGACACCGCGAGGTGTCTTACTTCCATTCACAACCGATACTGATGTCGTTTGCTTACGCGATGTCCAGCTCAACATCAGCGTGAAACAAACACGGTTGTGTCATAAAAGTAAGACGTTAACATTTTAGTATATTTTTTCGATTTATGCAAGGTGGACTTTTTCCCTTAAACGGAGTATAATGCATCGGTTATGTCGGAGAAGGTTATCAGGGTTCGCGGCGCCCGCGAGCATAATTTGAGAAATATCAATGTCGAAATTCCACGCGATAAATTCGTGGTGATTACGGGCCTCAGCGGCTCGGGCAAATCGTCGTTGGCGTTCGACACAATTTACGCCGAGGGCCAGCGCCGCTACGTCGAATCGCTGTCGAGTTATGCGCGCCAATTCCTGGGCCAGATGGAAAAACCTGATGTTGACCAAATTGATGGTCTCAGCCCAGCGATTTCGATCGACCAAAAAAGCGCCAGCCGCAATCCGCGCTCGACCGTGGCGACTGTCACAGAAATTTATGATTATTTGCGCCTGCTGTACGCGCGAATCGGCATCCCGCACTGTCCAATTTGTGGCAAAGAGGTTCACCGCCGTACTGCCCAGGCGATCATCGACGAAGTTATGGAACTCGCGGGACAAAGAGTTTACATCAGCGCTCCTCTGGCCAAGCAAAAGAAAGGCGAATTCGCGCATATTCCCGAACAATATATGAGTAAGGGATTTGCGCGAGCGCGCGTCGACGGCGTGATTTATGCGCTCGACGAATGGCCCCAGCTCGACAAGCAAATCAAACACGACGTTGAACTAATCGTTGATCGCCTAGCAATCCAACCAGACGCGATTTCCCGTATCACCCAATCAGTCGAAACAGCGCTCGAGCTCGGCGGCGGAACGGTGGAAGTGATAGTGGTAGTTGATGAGCCAAGTCAGCTGCGACAGTCCATCGCAGCTACGGCGAGGACGAGCGAGGAAACCCGTAACGACGGGCTTGACGAGCGAACTGTCGCGGGTGATTTGGCGAATCAACGGGCCAAAATACATATCTTTTCCGAACGCTACGCCTGCGTTGATCATCCTGATGAATTGATTCCCGAGCTCGAACCGCGGCTGTTTTCCTTTAACGCACCGTTCGGAGCCTGCCCGACCTGCTCGGGTCTCGGTTTTCGATTAGAGGTCGACCCCGACCTGGCGCTTAATCCGAATTTGACGATCGCCGAAGGTGCGATTCGACCGTTCAATCGCGTTAATGTTGATGCTTGGTGGATGGAAAAACTGGCGGCGGTCGGCGCGGCACACGATTTTGACCTGCGCACGCCTGTCAATGAACTATCCGACGATGCGAGGATAAAAATCCTCTACGGCACAGGTGCGCAGAAATACACGATTAGTATCGGCAGTTACGCTAAATGGGGCGAGAATGGTCGGACCTATGATACGACGTACGAGGGCGTGATTCCGAATCTCGAGCGACGTTGGCGCGAAACCGACAGCGATTTTATGCGAAAAGACATCGAGCGGTTTATGCGCGAGCGCGAATGCACCAGCTGTCACGGCACGCGACTGAAACCGGTGGTTCAGGCGGTGACAATCCAGGACCTTAGCATCATTGATATTTGTAATCTCGGCGTGGATGACGCGCTGGATTTGTTCAAGAATAAGATCAAGTTGAGCGAACAAGAGGAGTTCATCGCCAACCAAATTTTCAAGGAAATTATTGCGCGGCTCGGTTTTATGAGCGACGTTGGGCTAGATTATCTCGAGCTCGGGCGAGCGGCGAACACTTTGAGCGGCGGTGAAGCGCAAAGAATCCGCCTGGCTACGCAGATCGGCAGTGGTTTGCAGGGAGTTCTCTATGTGCTCGACGAGCCGTCGATTGGCTTGCATCAACGTGACAACAATCGATTGATTGAAACATTGAAACATCTGCGCGATCTCGGCAACACGGTTTTAGTGGTCGAGCATGACACAGAAACGATTCGGTCGAGCGATTGGTTGATCGATATTGGTCCGGGCGCCGGTGTCCATGGCGGCAAAGTTGTGGCCGAAGGCACACCGAAAGAAGTCGCGAAAAATCCGCATTCTCTGACTGGGCAATACTTGAGCGGTGTCAAGAAAATCGCCGTGCCCAAAAAACGCCGTCCGATTGATCCGAAACGTCAACTAATAATTCGCGGCGCGCGCGAACATAATTTGAAAAAGATTGACGTGATTTTTCCTTTAGGTGTTTTAAATGTGGTGACTGGCGTTTCTGGTTCGGGCAAATCGACCTTGGTCAACGACATTTTAGGCAAAGAACTGGCCGCTCGACTTAATCGTGCTCAAACAGTTGCTGGCGCGCATGAAAATATCGAGGGCATCAACCATCTCGACAAAGTCATCACCATCGATCAATCGCCGATCGGTCGCACGCCGCGGTCGAACCCCGCAACCTACACAGGGGTTTTTACGGCGATTCGCGAACTATTTGCCGCCACACCCGAAGCCAACATCCGCGGCTACAAAGCCGGTCGATTTTCCTTCAACGTCCGTGGCGGTCGCTGTGAAAATTGCCAAGGCGATGGCGTGATTAAAATCGAAATGCACTTTTTGCCGGATATTTACGTGACGTGCGAGGAATGCAAAGGTCGGCGCTACAACCGCGAGGCGCTAGAGATCAAATACAAGGGTAAAAATATTAGTCAAGTGCTCGCCATGACGATCGACGAAGCGGCCGAATTTTTCGACAGCGTGCCAAAAATCGGGGGCAAAATGCGAACGATTCAAGAGGTCGGACTCGGTTACATCACGCTCGGTCAACCGGCAACGACTTTCTCCGGCGGCGAAGCTCAACGGATCAAACTGGCCACCGAATTATCGCGCCGGGCGACTGGCAAGACCCTTTATATCTTGGACGAACCAACTACGGGACTGCATACTGACGATGTTAAACGACTACTAACAGTTTTGGGAGCCTTAGTCAGCGCCGGCAACAGCATGATTATCATCGAACACAACCTCGACGTTATCAAATGCGCCGACCATATTATCGATATGGGTCCCGAAGGCGGCCTAAACGGCGGCTATATCATAGCCTCTGGCACACCTGAGGAAATAGCAACGATCAAGAAATCTTATACTGGACAATATCTGAAAAATATATTGGAATTACCAGTGAAAAATAAACGTTTATGTTAAAATATCATCATCGATTTGCGCGGTTCCAAAATGCCAGAAAGCAAAGCGCTCGCCAAAGTCAGTCGTGAATTTAAATATCGAACCAAAATTAGACGAATTTTGGTCATTAAAAAATCCCGAAAAATCATTGACTTGGCGCGCTAGATTTGCTACCATGAAAGCGTAGGGCGCGCCTCCTGTCGGATGACTCGAGGTGCGTTCTTTTGTTTATGAGGTTATTAGCAACAATCAAGAAATCTCATGCTGGGCAATAAAAGAGTGTTTTGTAAAATAGCGAAAAACTTGACTTTTATAACAAAGTGTGCCACAGTAGCAGAGTATGCCTAGCAAACTTGAATTTAAAATATTGAATATGTCGCGCGAGAGCATCGCTCCGTTTTGGATTCTAGTTCCAGCTGACGAACAGGATTTCTATAATAGGTTCTGCAACGATTATGATGCCCCCCCCAACTTACAGTTGCAGCTGATATCGAGCGCGTAGGAATTAGGCAAGTTTCGCGACGCGTCTTGGGCAATATGGCCGTTTATCGCTATCACCAGGACGATCCAAATTTTTCGAACCGACAGTGTTGGGAGTTTGCGGCTGCTGTTATGAATGGGGACCCTGAAGTTGAAGCTCCTTTTGTTCAGGCATTGTTTTCCGATTTTAGGCCAGTTACCTCTACCCCTGTCGATCTAGGCAGCGTTCTGCTTCTCAATAGGGACGGTAAAGAGCAACATGCGGTAGTAATAGCAACTGACGGAGAACCCCAGATGGCTATTTCTAAGCTCGGACAAGAAAGTGTTTTTTTGCATAACATAAATAACGCCTTCGAATTCTATGAATGCAACGAATTGGCTCTGCCAGCTGATGTGAACATGTACCATGTGCCATTGACAAATATCGAGATGCGATTTCTGATGGACAACATTTTTCCAGATTCAAATGGCTAACGTCATGCAAGAAATACCCGGCAGGTATGATACAATAGAACGAATATGGGGAAATACATTGCTTTTTTAGTTCGTTGGCTGCTGACGTCGCTGGGACTGTGGATAGTGATGCGTTCCTTTGTTTTATGGAAATATGTCTTGCAGGACCTGGTCCTGCAAAGGGAGATTGTGGTGTAAAATGGGTGATATGAATGCGGATTTTTTTAAAGGAAATCGTGAGAAATTGACCGAGGCGGTCAAGGGCGCGCCGGTGGTTTTGACGGCTTATCGGAAAATGCAACGCTGCAATGACGAGGCTTGGCGGTTCGAGCAAGAGGCAAACTTTTGGTACTTGACCGGTGTCGAAGCGGCCGATTGGCAGGTGATTTTGGAGGATGAGCGAACAACGTTAATTGCGCCGGATATTAGCAAAATTTCAGAGATTTTCAATGGTTCGTTATCGCCGAAGGAAGCGCAGAAAATCAGTGGTGCCGACAAAGTTATCACTCGCGACGAGGCTGCGAATTATTTGCGTGAGTTAGCGAAAAAACATAGGGAAGTTTACACGGTTTTGCCGCAAAACGCCATCGATCACGAGTTTTCGCTCAATCCGTCGCAAACAATTTTGACGGCTAAATTACGCAAAAATTTTTCTAAGATTAAGGATGTCCGGCCGTTCCTCCACAAACTGCGGGCCATCAAACAGCCAGCCGAAATTATGATGCTACGTCGGGCGATTAATCTGACGCGGTCAGCTTTTGAGATGGTCAAGGCGGAATTACCAAACTACACATTCGAATACGAAATCCAAGCTCGTTTTTCTTATGAATTTGAACGGGCGGGCGCGACGCACGCCTATGATCCGATTGTTGCTAGTGGTCAAAACGCGATTACTTTACATTATAATTCCAATCGGGCGGGCCTAAAACAGGGCAACCTAGTGCTCATCGATGTCGGCGCGCGCTACGGCGGCTATTCGGCGGATATCACGCGGACTTATGCGTATGGCGAGGCGAACAAACGTCAAAATGCCGTTCACACGGCCGTCAAAAATGCCCAAAATGACATAATTAAGATGATCAAACCCGGTCTAGCGATCAACGAATATCTCAAAAAATCCGACGAAATTATGCACGAAGCGCTAAAGTCGCTCAATCTCTTGCAGGACCAGGTCCTGCAAGAACGGAGCTTGCAAGAGAATTTAAGGGAATATTTTCCGCATGCGGTTAGTCATGGTCTGGGGATCGAGACGCACGATCCTTTGGGAAATTCAAAAACCTTTCAACCGGGTATGGTGTTAACCGTTGAACCGGGAATCTATATTAAAAAGGAAAACATCGGCGTCCGTCTCGAGGACGATATTTTGGTTACCGAAACTGGTCATGAAAATCTGTCGGGCCAGCTAGCCGACGACTTATGAAATATGATACAATGGAACGAATATGGGGAAGTATATTGCTTTTTTAGTTCGCTGGCTGCTGACGTCGCTGGGGCTGTGGATAGTGGTGCGTTTGTTTGGTCATGAAAATGATGTGGCGTTAGGGCAATCGGTCGCGACCTTTTTGCTAGCCGGCCTGATTTTCGCAGTAGTCAACTCGATTTTAAAACCAGTCATCACCATCCTGTCGCTGCCGTTTGTCTTGGTGACGCTCGGGCTGTTTATGTTGGTGATTAACGGTTTGATGGTTTGGCTGACGATTGCGCTGGCGCCGAATCTCGAAATGTCATTTGGTTGGGCAATAATTAGCGGAATTGTCCTAAGTCTGGTAAACTATTTAATCAGTGAGATTAATGATGTAGTGAGTAAGGAGAAGAAATAATGGAAACGTTTCAGGGAATCTTGCCAACGATCACGATTATTAGTGCGGCGCTGATGGTGCTGATGATTTTGCTCCAGTCGCGCGGAGCGACGCTCGGTGCGGGTTTTGGTTCGAGTGGTGAACTGTTCACAACTCGGCGGGGTCTCGAAAAAAACTTATATGAAACAACGATTGTCATCGCCGTGATTTTTGTCCTGTCTATCGTGGTTAGTTTAATTTTGGGTTAAGATGGCCGAGCAAAAAACTCAGTCGCTAAGCGACGACGAAACGAGCAAAATACCGCTGAAAAAACGCTGGCTAAGGGTTAAACCCACCCGGCGCAACATCGATCGTCGTCAACGAGCGATGCTCCGACATGCGCGCAAGTTTTTGGTGCAACGATGGGATAATTTGCGAGCTTCGCGGCGAGAAGTTATTGGTTGGTTGCTCCTGATGGTAACGTTAGTGATCATCGGGTGTCTACAGGCGGTGATCTATTCGCGCGATCAAGAAACCACGGCGGCGGTTAGCGGTGGAACCTATGCCGAAGGTGTGGTTGACAAAATCGCCACGATTAATCCCCTTTATATCACCACCGAAAGTGAACAAGCAGCGTCGAGTTTGGTTTATTCTGGTTTGTTACGACTAGATGAAACTGGCCGATTGCGACCGGATCTAGCGGTGTCTTACTCGGTAAGTGAGGATGGGAAAACTTATACTCTGAAACTGCGCGACAATGTGAGGTGGTCGGACGGGCATCTTTTCTCGGCGGACGATGTGGTGTTAACGGTCGAACTAATGAAAAACCCAACGGTTGGTTCGATGCTGTTTGATCGGTGGAAAAACATTGAAATCGAAAAAATCAGCGATCTCGAAATAACTCTGACGCGTCGGGACGTTCTGGCTTCGTTTCCATTTATGTTAGATTTCGGGATTTTGCCAGCACATATTTTCAAGGATATGAGTCCGGCCGATATCAAAACGACTTTTTCCGATAATCCGAGCAAAGTAGTTGGGACAGGTGCGTTTGCCTATCACAGTCAAGAAGTTTTAGATGGTGGTCAAACAACTTTTAAATTTGTCGCTAACGAACATTATTTTCGTGGCGCGCCACGCCTGAAAGTTTTGACGATTCGGACTTATGCGACGAGTGAGGATTTGCTCCAAGGTTTTCAAGCCAGCGAAATCAATGTGGCGGCTGGGCTGAACGTGCGCGACGCGGCCCGATCGCTCGATTTAGCGAACACTAATTTGATCGAAGCGCCGCTCGGCGATGGGGTTTTTGCTTTATTTAACAATAGTGGAGAAATTACTCGTGATCTCGCGGTACGTGAAGCGCTCAGGCTTGGTGTTGATTTAGCAGCGGTGCGAGAGGCGGTCAGTCAAAACACCAAATTAGCAATTGTTTCGTCGCTCGAAACACCATTGGCGCCCGGACTAATAGCTGGTGTTGATGAACTCGGCCAGCCTGGCTATGATGTGACAGCGGCCGAGGAAAAGCTAGATGCGGCTGGTTGGCAACTAAACGATGCTGGCCAGCGGGTCAAGGACGATCAACAACTCCGGCTCAGTATCGTCACCGTCCAAGGTGCCGACTATGAGCCGGCGGCTCAAAACCTGGCTGAGCAATGGCGCAACCTCGGCATCGAGGTCGAATTCACCGCCGCCGATCCAGCGACTGTCCAACAGAACTTTCTGATTTCACGCGCCTACGACGTGTTGGTTTATCAATTTCATTTGGGTGCCGATCCGGATATTTCGGCCTATTGGTTGTCGTCCCAAGCGACGGCGCACGGTTCGAACTTTGCGAATTATCGATCCAGGTTAGCCGACGTGGCGCTCGGTAACGCTCGCACGCAACTCGATAGTGCCAAACGGGCGATCAATTACACCAACTTTGTCAAACATTATTGGCTGCCCGACGCGCCGGCGATCGCTCTTTATCAACCGAATTATTATTATCTAGTCGCTAGTGATATCCAAGGTTTCAGCGGCACTGCGTCCTTGCCGAGTAAATCGACACGTTTTTCTAATGTGCAGAATTTCACAGTCAATATCGGCAAAGTTAAAACGACACCCTAGTTGTGATACAATGTTAGCATGAGCGTTAGTTATTCCGGAGCGGTGACTTTGATTGTCATAGATGGTTATGGGTTGAGCGATAATCCAAACGGTAATGCGATCCAAGCAGCCAACACACCGACGCTGGATTATATCTCGAAAAATTACCCGATGCAGAAACTACAGGCCAGCGGTCGTAGCGTTGGCCTGCCGACCGACGAGGATATCGGCAACTCCGAAGTCGGCCACAACGCCATGGGCGCGGGACGTATTTATGCTCAAGGTGCCCGACTAGTTAACGAAGCGCTCGCGTCAGGCTCGATGTACCAGGGCGCAATGTGGCGAGAATTGATTGATGTAGTCAAAGACGGTCACACGCTGCACTTTATCGGCCTATTGTCCGACGGGAATGTTCATTCGCACATTGATCATTTGTTGGCCATGTTAGATCAGGCAGCGCGTGAAGGTGTCAAAAGAGTCAGAGTCCATATTTTACTAGATGGTCGCGATGTCGCAGCGACTTCCGCCCTCAAGTATGTTGACGAACTAGAAACCAAACTGGCCGAGCTGAGCGTTGATGGTCGCGATTATCGAATTGCTAGTGGCGGTGGACGTATGCAAATCGTCATGGATCGGTATGAGGCCGATTGGTCAATTGTCGAAAAAGGTTGGCGGACGCACGTTCTCGGCGAAGCCCGTGAATTTTCTTCGGCACGTCAGGCGATCGAAACTTATCGTTTGGAAATTCCAGGTGTCATCGATCAAGATATCCCACCATTTGTGATTACTGATGACGAACCAATCGGCAAGATCGAAGACGGTGATAGTGTGATTTTATTTAATTTTCGCGGTGATCGTTCGCAAGAATTAGCGCTAGCTTTTGAAAGTGATGAAACTTTTAATAAATTCGAGCGTGAATATACACCAAATATTCAATTTGCTGCTCTATTAGAATACGACAGTGAAAAACGCATCCCAGAACATTTTCTAGTCGCTCCGCCAGAATTCGAACACACGTTGGGCGAAGTCATCGCCGAAAATGGATTTGGACAATTAGCGATTTCCGAAACACAGAAAATCGGTCATGTCACGTATTTTTTCAACGGTAATCATGCGAATAAATTTAATATTGAATTAGAAGATTATGTGGAAATTCCGTCCGACCAAGTACCGTTCGATAGCGAACCCGCGATGAAATCAGTCGAAATTACCGATCAACTTAGCCAACTGTTATATGAGCAAAAATACCGATTTATTCGTGTGAATTTTCCGAATCCTGATATGGTTGGTCATACTGGGAATTATGATGCCACTGTCCAAGCCGTCGCAGCAGTGGACGCGGCGCTGGCGAAACTATTACCAGTTATTGATGAAACTGGCGGTATGGCAATCATCGTTGGCGATCATGGCAATGCCGAAGAAATGTATGAATTAAACGAGGATGGTTCGATCAAAGAAAAAAACAATCGACCGGTTCTTAAAACTGCGCATACCACTAATCGTGTACCGTGTATTTTTTATGACAACACACCAAATGCCGAATGCTACACGGTGAAACCGGGCGACGGATTCGGGCTCGTTAATCTAGCATCAACCGTCGCCAATCTGCTCGATATCGAACCGCGGGCGGAATGGCTGCCATCACTCATCGAAATTAAGTAGTGAAAATTTAGATTTGTGCCCGCGCTTCTTTGAGGACCGCGGCGGAATTGTGCAACTTTTCCAATTCTTCATCACTAATACTCGGTGTTAGAACTTTCTCGACACCGTGTTCGCCGAGTACGGTTGGTAATGATAGATAAACATCATCAATACCATACTCACCGCGCAGCAGCACCGAAACTGGCAGAATTGATTTTTCGTCGCGAAGAATTGCTTCGGAAATTCGCGCGACACTCATGGCGATACCGTAATAGGTCGCACCCTTGCGATTAATGATTTCATAAGCAGCATTTCGTACTGCCTCGCCAATCGCCTCATAATCATGATCGGCCATCACATCGCCGAACTGCGCGGACGCTTCGTTAATATTCATACCACCGACCCGCACCAACGACCAAACTGGAAATTCGCTATCGCCGTGCTCGCCCCAAACTTGAGCGTGGATATTGTGGCTGTCAACATCAAATTTGTGACTAAGTAGATAGCGCAAGCGCGCCGAATCCAGATTCGTGCCCGAACCAATAACTCGATTTTTCGGAAAACTAGTCACTTCACGAAAGACATAAGCCATCACATCAACGGGGTTACTGACAATCAACACGACGGCATTTGGCGATTGCTCGGCGATTTGACTAGCCACGTCACGCATGATTGCAGTATTTCGCGCGATCAAATCGATGCGCGTTTCACCCGGCTTTTGATTGGTGCCAGCGGTGATAATCACGATATCGGAAGCCTTAGTATCCTCATAACTACCGGCGCGGGCTACCGATTCGGCGGCAAACGGCGAACCATGCTCGATGTCCATCGCTTCGCCGGCAGCCTTGTCGGGATTGACGTCGACCAACACAATTTCGCTGGCGATACCCCTCATCATTAATGTATAAGCCACCGTCGAACCAACAAATCCAGCCCCAACAATGGAAATTTTTATCGCCGTCCTACTCATTTTTGCCCTCCCTTAATTACCTATGTAAAAGTTTAGCACAAGCAACATCTTTCGTAAATAGGAGATATTTGTTAAAATAATTAAGTTATGAGTAAAATTCAATCTATCAAAGCCAGACAAATTTTGGACAGTCGCGGTAATCCAACGATTGAGTGTGATGTTGAGCTAGTAGGTGGTTTTCGTGGACGGGCAGCCGTGCCGTCGGGAGCATCAACCGGTTCGGGTGAAGCACTCGAATTGCGCGACGGTGGTGAGCAGTGGGGCGGTAAAGGAGTCACCAAGGCCATCACTAATGTCAATGACATTATTGGACCAGAATTAATCGGTCTGGAGGCGAGCGACCAATCCATACTTGACCAGAAAATGTTCGAACTCGATGGGACGGAAAATAAATCTTCCTTGGGCGCCAACGCGATTCTGGCGGTATCGCTAGCGGCAGCCAAAGCCGAAGCGGCGGCCGAAGATTTGGCTTTTTATGAGTACATCGCTCAAATGACCGGAACGACCGATCTGACTTTGCCGTTGCCGATGATGAATGTCATGAACGGCGGCACGCATGCGGCTTTTGCGACCGATATTCAAGAATACATGATCATGCCCATCGGCGCACCGAACTTTGCCGAAGCGGTGCGTTTCGGTGCGGAAATTTTCCATACTTTGGCGGGTGTTCTAAAGGATGAAGATTACCCAACCACGGTTGGCGACGAAGGCGGCTACGCACCGCGGGTAAGAAACGGTAACGAAGAGCCGCTCGAACTGATCGCGCGAGCCATCGACAAAGCGGGCTATCGTCTGGGCGAAGATATCGCGTTCGCATCCGATCCAGCATCATCCGAGTTTTATCAGGATGGCACATACAAATTCAATGGCGAGCAATTCTCGACCGATCAAATGATCGCTTGGTGGCGGGAAATAACGGACAAATATCCGTTTGTCTCGATTGAGGACGCCTTGTCCGAGTCAGATTGGGACGGTTGGGTGAAAATGACCGAAACGTTGGGCGACAAATATCAATTAGTTGGCGATGATCTATTAGTTACTAACACTAAACTCCTCCAAAAGGCGATTGACCTCGGGGCGGGCAACGCGATCTTGATTAAACCAAACCAAATTGGCTCACTGACTGAAACGATCGCCGCTGTGAAACTAGCGCACGCTAACGGTTTTCGCACCGTCATCAGCCACCGCTCCGGCGAAACCGAAGACACGACGATCGCACATTTGGCGGTCGGACTAAACTGCGGTCAAATCAAAACTGGATCATTATCGCGCAGTGAACGTATCGCCAAGTACAACGAATTCCTCCGTATCGCCGAAGCCGAAGTTCCACTAGCCAAACCATTCAAATAATCTTGATAAAAAGTATAAAATCTTGCGAGACCAGATCTTGCAGGAACGGAGCTTATAGAATCGGTGGATTTATTAAGTTTTGAATCAACGCTTGTGCTTGAGAGTTGTCGGATTTAGTGATAAATTTCCATGATGAATCATGAAAAAACCAGCACATATCACCGAGACAAAATTCCAGAAGAGCTTTGGAATATCTGGCAGAACCTTGCCGAGCTGACGAACGACGTAATCACACCGGCGAACCTACTGGGGATCACGGCGCTGGGTGGTGAAATTGGGATTAATCAAGGATTAATTCTCGGTGGTCATCAAATGATGCAAAACCCCACAAGTGATAAAGAATTTATCACTGGCGGTTATCAAAAAATCATCGGTTTGATTTTGGATCAACCACTGCTGCTGGCTGATTTTATTGATGGAAAAGTAGCGCGCGCCACCGGCACCGTTAGTCGCCTGGGTGAGGTGGTTGATTTTATGGGTGACGGGTTAAAGGCGATAATCAAACTAAGAACTCGCTATCAAATCAGCGAGATGAGTATGAGGGATATCATTGCGATTGCTGGCCCGAAAGTTGTCAATGGAGTGACGTCGGGTGTGCGAACCATGCTTGGCGAACAGGTGACACCGACGCTGTTAGCCAAACTGGGTGAATGGCCACGCGGCTTGGCTTTGTTGGTTTGTGACATTGTCGAAATTATGGAAACTCTCTACCAAGTGCAGATGGTCGAAGGTGGCAGGAGTGCGTATACTGTGCAACGACGTAAACATACAACTCCAGAAATCGAGACAGCGAGGGAGTGGCGTGATGGGCTATTACTCGGCGCCCTAGCGGTTGGTTCGCTAGCATCGATTGAAAACATTTTGGCGATGTTGACAACTTTGCGAAAACGGAAATGATGCGTCAAAATTGTTTCAGGAAATTGGTTGAAAAAGTCGTGTTCACTGCGGCACGTTTGGTGAAACTGTCGATGGCGTAGTCGAGCAGTTTCTCGACCAGAGCGACGTTGGAAACACCCTTGGTTACCCAATTGTGCGCGTAGAGACTACCGGGCATCGGGTTGATTTCATTAAAGTAAACGATGTTGGTCTTGCTATCGATGAGTAGGTCGATGCGCGCGATCCCTAATAGTCCAACCGCGCGATAGATGCGTAGAGCGACGTCTTCGCAAGATCGATATAGTTTCTCAGGCAGTTTGGCGGGAATTTCCGAATAACCTTGGGCACCCTGTTTGCCGCTCTTGCCACCTTTGCCACCTTTCTTGCCACCGCCCAAATATTTCGTTTCGAAATCGAAAACTCCATCGTCGGTCAAATGAGTTGGTCGTTCAACGTTAGCGACGATTGGTTGGTCATTACCGATGATCGGTACGGTGACTTCGATTAAGTTTTCGACACTTTCCTCGATCAAAATTACATCGTCATAGTAGGCCGCTACCTCGAGGGCGTTAGCTAGATCCGGCTCGGCTTTGACTTTGGTGATACCGATGCTCGATCCAGCGTGCGGCGGTTTGACAAATAGCGGATATCGCAAAGTACTATCAATCTGTTTCATCACCTCTGCTCGATCATTTTCAAATTCGGCTTTAGTGAACGCCAAGTATTTTGGCGTCGGCACGCCGTTCGCCTCGGCGACTTGTTTGGCGAGGACTTTGTTCATGGCGACGACGCTGGCCTCCATGTCGCAACCAACGAACGGCACATTCGCCATGCGCAGCAAACCCATCAACGAACCATCCTCGCCGTATGAACCGTGCATCACCGGGAAAGCGATATCGATTTTGATAGCTTTTCGTTCTCGGCCCTCGGGAAAAATCGTCAAACCATCGTTGACGCTAATGGCCAGCGGTTTTTGCTTGGCGATAATTTCATCAATTTTCCCAGTTTGATAAGTTTTAATTTCGGCCAATTGATCACCCGTGTACCAGTTGCCGTTCTTGGCGATATAAATCGGTACGACCTGGTGACCGGACAACTGCAAAGGTTTAATCACACTGCCAATCGCCGAGACGATCGACACGTCGTGCTCGGGCGCTCGGCCGCCAAACAAGACGGCAATAGTTTGTTGATTCATCATTCCTCCTTTACTTTAATGATAATTATCCGTCCAATCATTTTGCATCAACACCAGATCACCGCTGGCCACGAATAAATTCAGATTTTCATAAAAATCTAGCGGATCGTTAATTAGCAGAATTTCCCCGCGATAATTTCGCGAAATTAGTTCATCGTGGATAATTTTCGTCGCGGAATTTTTCATCAGGACAATTTTGTCAAAGTTCGCTGTCGCTAACAACCGACCAATTTCCTGGTGATTTGGTTCGGTCGCGAAACCTTGCTCAACTAATCCGGGCGTGACGTAAATTTTGCGCGTGGCGGGCAGTTCCCGCAGCAGTTCAATCCCAGCGCGAAAACCATCAAGATTACCATTATAAGTATCATCAATAATCACTGCGCCGTTCAAAATCCGCGGTTTCATCCGATGTTCGACCGATTGTAAAGTTTTTAATCCCGCCCGAATTTCCCGGTCATTCAAACCTAATTTTTTCGCAAAATCCACTGCGGCTGCGACGATGCCGATGTTATGTCGGCCGAGCAAACCCGATTCGATTTTCATTTTGCCTAAGGAAAATTCTGTACCAAACGCAGTCAAAATAACATTTTTAGTCAGCAGGTTCGCGACGCCTTTATGCGAATATATTGTTGAGTTTTTATTATCAAATTTCCTCAAAATTTCACTGTCACCATTCAGGTACAGCGGTTTGTCGCCCAGATACTTTTGCAGATCCATAATATCGGCGACTAGTTCATCGCGATTCGCAAAATTTACTAGATGCGCATCGTTGATGCCAGTGATAAAACCCGCATCGGGCTGGATAAAATCACACATTTTGATAATGTCGCCGGCGCGATATTCGCCGAATTCAAAAATCAGAATCTCTTCGTCGCCAGCGAGACCCGCAATAAATTTCGCAAAACCGAGCGGTTGGTTGATATTGCCCGGTGTAGCGGCAACCTTTTTGCCACCACCGAGAATCGCGGCTAGAACTGACTTGGCGGTAGTTTTCCCGAAAGATCCAGCGATGGCGATTTTATAACCTGGGTGATTTTTCAAAGTTTCCTTGGCATCAGCAATGCGACGTTTAGCCAGCGGTTTCTTGATCAAAATATCACCCAAAATCAGCGGCAAAACGATGACATATTGGGCGAGAACGGGCAAAACCAAGATTAAAATCAGCGCCAAAATATATAACCAGATTTGATTAAAAATAATCAAAATCGCGAAAATCGTCGCCAGGTAAATCACAACAAACAACGCTAGCGCCTGGAACAACAAACGAATTTTCATGGTCAGTACTAGATCTCCGCGTTTTCTGACCTCGCGAAAATCTGTGACTCGGCGTAGCCAACGCAGGTATTCGCGGACGTCGTATTCGGTTTGTTGGAGCATGTAAAGTAGCACCCGTTCGTAACCAAAATTCAAACGCGACAAATATTTTTTCATTTTAAAAACTCCGCGATTAATTTGGCAACTTTTTCCGGCTGGTCGAGGAAAACATAATGACCAGCATTTTCGACGATTTCCAGTTTCGCTCGGGGAATTTCTCGAGCGAAAATTTCCGCATCAGCTAGCGGCGTTTGATCGTCATCATGACCCCAAATCAACAAACTCGATTGTTTGATCTGGCGCATTTGCGGTGTTAAATCCAAGTTGATAATCTGTTTGAAAGTTTCGCGCATCACGCCGCTCGTCGCCTTGTAATCCGTCGAGCTGAATTTGCGGCCGATCTTGGTGCGGAAGTTTTCGGGGAAGATTCGCGCCATCTTCGCGACGATTCTCAGGATTTTGCCGCGTGTCGAGACTTTTGGCCTGACGCCGGCCGAGTCAATAAAAATCAACTTTTCGGCGCTGATTTGTCCACTGGAACAGCCATTCAGCATGATACGTCCGCCAAAGGAATGTCCGATGATTGCCCGGATTTCTGTCAAGTTAATTTTTTCGATAAATTTCTGAACAAAGTTGGTATAATCCTGGACATCCCAAGCCCGCGGCGGCGTTTCAGTCGCGCCAAAACCGGGAAATTCTAACGCCACGATATCGAAATTGTCCGTCTGGTTTTTCATCAACCCGACAAAGTCCGCCACCGATGCTCGCCAGCCCGGCAGCATCAACACCACCGGCGCGTCGCTCCTGCCGACACGTACATATTCGGTCATTAAACCATCGACGATGACTCGCATCTGATTATTATATCAAATTTTGGTTGATTTTAAGAATTCGGTGACTTCGTCGGGCAGGTAACCTTTTTCATGTTTGAAACCAGCGACCCATTTTTGCCCGGCGCCGAAACCGAGGTCTTTCATTAGCTTGGTCGGCGCATTTCGCACATGAATCGGCACCGGTGCGTCAGGAAATTGCTTGGCCAAGTTTTGCGCTGCGGCCCACATGTCGTAGCTTTCACGCGATTTTTTGCCGCGACACAATGCAACCACGACATGCGACAAAATAATTCCAGATTCCGGCATGCCGATTCTTTCGACTGCCATGAAAGCATTTAGCGCCAGTCCCAGCGCACCATTGCCGGCTAGACCAACATCTTCGGAGGCGAAAATCACCATCCGGCGGGCGATGAATTTGGGATCTTCGCCAGCGGCGACCATGCGGGCGAGGTAATAGAGCGCCGCCTGATCGTCGCCAGCCCGCATCGATTTAATAAACGCCGAAATCGTGTCGTAATGCCCGTCGCCCTTTTTGTCGTAACGCGGTAATTTTGTGCCAGCAGCCTGCTCGATAATTTCGGACGTAATTTTCGCCCGATTCTTGATCAGTCCGACGGCAATTTCCAGGGTACCTAGCGCTATCCGCGCGTCGCCGTTGGCTAGCTGTGCCAGAGTCTCGATTGCGTCATCAGTAATTTTCTTTTCAATTTCTAATTCGGCGACGGCTTTCCTAATAATTTCTACAAGCTCCGTTCTTGCAAGGGGTTCAAGGACGATCACCCGCGAGCGCGAAATTAGCGGCGAAATGACTTCGAAGCTCGGATTTTCGGTGGTGGCGCCGATTAGGGTGATCAAACCGCTCTCAACGTGCGGCAAAAAAGCGTCCTGCTGGGCTTTGTTGAAGCGGTGGATTTCATCGACAAACAGAATCGTTCGGATCTCTAGATTCCAATTGACGCGCGCCCGTTCGACAACCGTTTCGACGTCGGATTTCTTGGCATTAACAGCCGAAACTTCGACAAAATCTGCCTCCATTTCGCGAGCAATAATCCGCGCCAAGGTGGTTTTACCGGTACCCGGCGGCCCCCATAAAATTAAACTGACCGGCTCGCGCTTTTCGACGATTTTACGCAAAATTCCGTTTGGCCCGACCAACTTTTTCTGACCGACGATATCATCGAGCACCAGCGGTCGCATTCGCTCCGCCAGCGGCATCCGGGTCTCGCGCTTGTCTTTACTCATATAACTATTATATAATATTTTCCGTAAGATTATTAAGGAGGGGACTATGGAAACCTTGGCTGGTGTATGTTTAACGCTGTTGATATCGTTAGTAATCTATTTTATTTCAGGATTAAAAGTCATCAAACAATACGAGCGCGGTGTCGTTTTAACACTTGGTAAATTTACCGGCGTTCGCCAGCCTGGTTGGCGAGTAGTCTTTCCTGGATTCCAGACTCTAACGCGTGTCGATGTGCGCTCAACACCGATCGATGTGCCAAAACAAGAGGTCATCACCAAAGACAACGTGACTGTCGGTGTCGACGCGATCGTCTATTTCAAAGTAATCGACAGCGGCAAATCTATCCTCGAAACAACCAACTACGTTTATGCGACTAGCCAATTTGCCCAGGCGGCATTGCGCGATGTGACGGGGAATTTCGAGCTGGATGATCTATTGTCCAAGCGTGACGAGATTAGCGAACATATCCGCAAAATCGTTGATGAACAGACTGACAAATGGGGCATTGATATCGAACATGTCAAATTACGGAATATCGAACTGCCAGGTGATATGAAACGCGCTATGGCTAAACAGGCCGAAGCCGAACGCGAACGCCGCGCCGCTATCATCGTTGCTGAAGGCGAAAAAGCCGCTGCTAGTGCCGTGGCTGACGCTGCGAAACTGTTAGCCAGTGTCAATGGCGGCATTAATATTCGCACCCTGCAAACCTTGGAAAAGATCAGTACCGAACCAAGCCAGAAAACCATCGTCGTCGTACCAAGCGATTTGACTGGCGCAATAGCCCACTTGACTAAATAGTAGTTTATGCCCGAGTTAACTCTTGCTAGATTTTGTTAAATCGGTTTTGTTTGCTACAATAGCTCCAGCTCGCGGTGCAAATGTGGCTCTTTAGCTCAGTTGGTAGAGCAGAGGCCTGAAGAGCCTTGTGTCCCCAGTTCGAGTCTGGGAGGAGCCACCACATCGAAAGCGGCGAATTTGCAAAAGATAGCAGGCGTCGATATAATGAACGGTATGCGGGTTTAAACGCATAAAATGCAAGTTTTGCGGGTTTAGCTCAGTTGTTTAGAGCGCTTCCTTGCCAAGGAAGAGGTCGAGAGTTAGAGTCTCTTAACCCGCACCAGGAATTATTGAGTGTCGAAAATATCTTTTGTTGGTATCAGATTCGCCGGACAGGGCGCCTTGGCGGAGCAGTTACGCGACGGTCTGCAAAACCGTTTAGACCGGTGCAACTCCGGTAGGTGCCTCCAAACCTTGACAAATCCATGCGCGAGTGGCGGAATTGGTATACGCGTTCGACTTAAAATCGAATGGGGAAACCTGTGCGGGTTCAAGTCCCGCCTCGCGCACCATTGACTTTTTGATAATACATGTTACAACGAAAAGATAATCGCCTAAATCATGACGGCGAGATTTTAAAGTTGTGACTTTTTTGAGATTTTGCTGTAAAATAAATACTCGAAGGAGGGGAGATAATATGAAGCTGAATATCAAAGTAATCGCTGGGATTGCGGTAGCCGGTTTGGCAGCAGCCGTTTTAGTGGTGGTTCTCATCATCAACGGCGGGAAGGATAACGGCAATAACGTGAATAAAAATGATCAAACTGGTGATACAACAAATAATCAACCTGCTCACGAGCCGGTGATGGCTGGGCAGGTGGATCTCGCGGATAATAGTAACTATTTCATCATGATCGACGGAGTGAGATTTGATACAAATACTAAAATCAAGGAAGTGTTAGACAAAGGTTATACAGTGAGATCGTCAACGAACTTGGATCTAGAGATGGAGGCGGGCAAAGGTTCGATTGATTTGATTTATTTCCAGAAGGGTGGCGAGACCTGTTTTGGAGTTAATCCGGTGAATCGGACTGATGGGACAGTGAAAAAATCAGAGAGTACGATCAGTAAGTTTAGTTTGTATGATACTTGGTGCAAGAACATTACGATTGTAGGTGATCTGACGCTGGGCAGTACGATTGCCGAAGTAAAAGCGGTGTTTGGGGAGCCGGGCTCAACTAGTACTAGGGCAAGCAGGAAAGCATCAGGAGCAACCAATGGCACCGAAAAACATAATGTCTATTTGACTTATATGAAGTCGAACAGTACGGATGGGATGTGGGTGTTTTACTTTTATGACGACGAGACGTTGGGCACGATCATGATGACTAGTAACCGCTAGTAGATCCCTGGGTCAATCTTTCGGCTCAGTGTTTTGTTCTGGCTCAGCTTTTTCAGTCTCAATTTCGGGCTTGCCCTCTCTTGCGACGCTACCAGTCTCTTTCTTCCGTACAATCAAAAATGCCACACCACTGCCGACAGCCACCACGACTAACCCACCAAACAAAACCCATAGCCAATTAAAACCGTCCTCATCTTCAGCGGTTTCTTGGTCTAAGGATGGGCTAGCCGTTTCAACTGGCGATGAGTTTGACTTATCCACATCGCCCAGATCGCTCGTTAAATCATCTGGATCTGTTCCGTCTGGGTTGCTTGTGTCATCACCTGGGCTGGTAGAGCTATCGCTTCCGCTACCGCCCGAGGAACTGCTCGATCCGCTGCCACCGGAGGAACTGTCGGATTTGACTACGAAGCTGACGTTGATGGCTTTCGTCGGAGCGCCACTGGGGCTGTAGATGGTGATTTTGGCATTATAGGTGCCGGCCGCGAGGCCGGTCTTGGGGCTGACTTTGAAGG
>JGI24702J35022_10000659_pt1 | contig 20962 bp, 21 predicted proteins | sample TergutTh196P4_FD_35022 | JGI IMG/M metagenome (IMG submission 35022)
GGGGCGTGCCGCCTCATGCGGCCGTCTCGAACTGGCTGTTGTACAGCTCGGCATAGAACCCGCCCTGCGCCAGGAGCTCGTCGTGGCCGCCGCTCTCTACGATGTCGCCCTCCCTCAGCACCAGGATCATGTCGGCGTTCTTGATCGTCGACAGCCTGTGGGCGATGATGAAGGACGTCCTGTCCTTCATCAGTATGTCCATGGCCTCCTGCACCATGCGCTCGGTGCGTGTGTCCACCGAGCTGGTGGCCTCGTCGAGGATCAGCAGGCGCGAGTCCTTGATGATGGCGCGCGCTATCGTCAACAGCTGCTTCTGCCCTTCGGACAGGCTCGCGTTGTCGTTCAGCACCGTGTCGTACCCGTCCGGGAGGGTCTGCACGAAGTGGTGCAATCCCACCATTTTGCAGGCAGCGACGACATCGTCGTCCGAGACCCCCTGTTTCGAGTAGATGATGTTCTCCTTTATGGTGCCCTCGAACAGCCAAGTGTCCTGAAGCACCATGCAGAACTGCTCGTGCACGTTCTCGCGGGGGACCTCGTTTATCGGCACGCCGTCGAGCAGTATCTCGCCGCCGTCTATCTCGTAGAACCTCATCAGCAGGTTCACCAGCGTGGTCTTGCCGGCCCCGGTGGGGCCCACTATGGCGATCTTCTGCCCCGGCTTAACCTTCGCCGAGAAGTCGTGGATGACGGTCTTGTCAGGGGTGTACCCGAACCTGACGTTCCTGAACTCGACGGAGCCTTCGGCGCGGCCGAGGAGCTTCGGCTTCTTGCTCTCGTCCTCCATCTCCGTTTCCTCTATGAACCCGAAGACGCGCTCGCTCGCGGCGGCGGCCCTTTGAAGGCCCGTTGCGGCCTGCGCGAGCTGCGAGAGCGGCTGCGTGAAGAACCGCACATAGAGCATGAACGAGGTGATCACGCCGATGGAGATGACGCCGTCTATGGTCAGCATCGCCCCGACGATGCACACCGCCACATACCCGAAGTTGCCCACGAACAGCATCATGGGCATCATCAGCCCGGAGAGGAACTGGGATTTCCATCCGCATTCATACAGCCTGGCGTTTATCTCCTCGAATCTCCTCTTGAAGTCCCTGCTGCCGTTGTACACCTTCACGATGTTGTGCCCCGTGTAAGTCTCCTCCACATGGCCGTTGATGTTCCCCAGCTCGGCCTGTTGCGCGACAAAGAACTTCTGGGAGACCTTCACGATGACCGCCATAAGCACGAAGCCGAGCAGGCTGGTGCCTATGGCGGTGAGTGCCATCGTCCAGTTCGTATAGAACATCATTATCGTCGAGACGACCAGCATCGCCACCGCCGAGAAGAGCGTGGGCACGCTCTGGTTGAGCGTCTGCCCGATGGTATCGACGTCGTTCGTCATGCGGCTCAGGACGTCGCCGTAGCTCGTCTTGTTGAAGAAGCTGAACGGCAGGCGGTTGATCTTCCCCGACAGGTCCGAGCGCATCCGCTTGGAGATCTTCTGCGTGGTGGTCGCCATGGTCCAGTTCTGCACGAAAGTGAACACCGCGGCGCCTGCACAGAGGCATATCAGCGTGATGCCGATCGACGTCACCGCACCAAGGTCTATCACGCCCATCATAATCGGCACACCGCCGACCATCAAGGGTACGCCCTTCACGATCTCGTCCGTCAGCATCCCTATCCAGTGGGCGCTCAGGACCTGCAGTATCGCTGAGAGGACAGCCATCACAAGCGCCGCCGCGACCACAGGCATGAACGACCTGGAGTACACGATGAGCTTCCCCCACGTCTTCTTGAACTCCTTCGGCTTCTCGCCGGGGCCCATCCCCATGGGGCCTCCCATGGGGCCCCTTCTGGGCGGCTGTCTGCGCGGCGCATCGTCGCTCATAGTGCCAGCTCCTTCTCGCTCAGCTGGGATACGGCTATCTCCCTGTACACCCCGCATGTGTTGAGGAGTTCTTTGTGCTTCCCGATTCCCACGACCTCCCCCTCGTCTAGGACAATGATCTTGTCGGCGTCCATGATGGTGCCGATGCGTTGGGCCACGATCATGCTCGTGGCGCCCTGCGTCTCCTTCTTCAAGGCAGTCCTCAGGGCCCTGTCCGTCTTGTAGTCGAGCGCGGAGAAGCTGTCGTCGAAGATGAATATCTCCGGTTGCCGGCATACGGCCCTGGCGATGGAGAGGCGTTGCTTCTGGCCTCCTGACACGTTCGCGCCGCCGCGTGCTACAGCCCCTTCGTACTCCCCCTCCATGTTTTCGACGAAGTCCGTCCCCTGGGCGATCCTCACCGCCCTCTTGACGTCGTCCTCGGTCGCCTGCCCTCCGCCGCTCTCGCCGAACGCCACGTTCGACGCGACGGTCCCGCTGAATAGGACGCTCTTTTGGGGGACGTATCCTATCTTGTCATATAGCGACTCCAGCCGGTACTCGCGGACGTTGACCCCGTCCACCAGGACGGAGCCCTCTGTCGCATCGTAGAACCTCGGGACGAGGTTTATGAGGGTGCTCTTCCCGCTCCCCGTGGAGCCTATGAACGCGACCGTCTCGCCTTGCCCGACAGAGAAGCTGACGTCCCTCAGGACATAATCCGATGCGCCCGGGTACTTGAAGCTCACGTTCCTGAACTCCACCTCGCCTTTCCGCCCGCTTCCTGACCCCGTCACCTCCCCGTCCCCGACGGACAGCTCTGTGTCTATGACCTCGGCGATACGCCTTGCGGCGACCTGCGCGCGCGGCAGGATTATGAAGAGCATCATCAGCATCATGATGGCCATCATCAGCTGCATAGCGTAGGACACGAACACGATCGTGTCCGAGAAAACGACCAGCGCCTCCTCCTCCCCCCACAGGCTGCTGACGAGGATCGCGCCGATCCAGTATATTGAGAGTATGAGCATGTTCATGATGACGAAGATAAGGGGCATCAGCGCCGCCATCGCATGGGTGGTGTACATCTGGGTGGAAGTCAGGTCTTCGTTCGCCCTCTCGAACTTGCACTCCTGATGGTCCTCCGCGTTGTACGCCCGGACGACGGGGAGGCCGGTGAGGTTCTCCCTGGTCACCCTGTTGACGTTGTCGGTGAGCGTCTGCATCATCCTGAATTTTGGGATCACCTTCAGTATCACCACTGCGAATATCAGCACGAGCATGGCCATCGCCACGGCCGTCGCGGACGTCCACTCGAGGCCCTTGCCGGATATCTTGACGATCGCCCAGGCCGCAAGTATCGGCGACTTGAATATTATCTGCAGCCCTATGACGAAGGCCATCTGCACCTGCGTGACGTCGTTCGTCGAGCGGGTTATCAGGCTCGCGATGGAGAACTTGTTGATCTCCGCCATGGAGAACGAGTCGACCTTCTCGAACTGCAGGCTCCTGAGCCTCTGCACGAACGACGCGCCGACCCTGGAGGCGATGAAGCCCACCACGATGGCGGTCGCGAGGCTCCCGAGCGAGCACATTATCATGTACTTCCCGTTGAACCAGATGTCGTCCATCGTGCTGCCCTCTGTCCTGATGAGCTGGGTTATCGTGCCCATGTACTCGGGCAGCCTCAGGTCGAGCCAGACCTGGACCACTATGAAAGCCACGATCACCCCTATGAGCGCCCACTCCTTCGGCCTTAGATATCTGAGAATATTCGTCATGTCGTTACCTTATGTGTTTTGTAATGTGTCCCGTTTCTGTGGCCTGGTCTGCGGATGGTCACTGCCGGGGCGCAGAGAGCACCCCCGCGAGCTTGCCCGTTATCCTCACCAGCTCCCTCGCGTCGTCCTCCCCGATCCGGACGAGGATGTCGGCCAGTTTCTCGAGCAGCCTCCTCTGCCACTCGTCTACATGGTCGGCGCCCATCGGGGTCAGCCTCACAATGATCTTCCGCCTGTCCTCGATGTCGATTTCGCGGGTGATGAGCCCTTTGTCCTCGAGGTTGTTCAAGGCCGTGGCGACGCGGGCGGAGCTGATGCCCATCTCGCCGCTTATCTGCCCCGGCACGATCCCCTCTCGGCTCTCGCTGACACAGTGGAGGATGAAGGCCTCGATCCCGATGCCCTCTTGGACATGCTTCTGCCGGCTAACAATCTGGATCGTCCGCATGTTCCGTATGAACTCTTTTGCGAGGTCGTCGTAGTCCGTGCCTGATGCCCCCTATTTAGCTAACATCATTAGCAATTTACTATATAAGATATTTTATTCAGGACATATTTTGGCATATGATGCCGTCTGCCATGCGGGCCGCCGTCTCGGTCGAGAGGCGTTCAAAACCCGTCGCTGCCTGTTAGGAGGGTTAATATTGCGGGACGCCCTCACAGGTGTCGGCACGGCGGGGCTTATGGGAAGACTGAGGGAGGAGGCAAACACCCAGATGGACAAGGACACCTTCAAAGGCAGACCAGTTAGGGCCGTGTACGACACGGAGAGGGAGGAGTGGGTGTTCTCCGCCGCCGACATAGTCGGGGCGCTCGCGAGGCCGAGCAACCCCCGCAAATACTGGCACGACCTCAAAAAAAGGTCAGAGGGGGATCAGTTGTCCGCAAAAATCGGACAACTGAAACTGCCCGCAGCAGACGGCAAGCTGTACAAGACGGACGTGCTGAGCGCAGAGGGCGCGGCAATGATGGCAAGGAGGATCGGGACGCCCGAAGACGCCGACGCCCTTGTAGATTGGATGATGGCATTCGACGGCGCGGGAAGGAGGTTCATGCTGAAGCACAAGGAAAAGGACGTCGCGGAGATCCAGCTTGATGAGGGCGGCGAGATCTTCGTAATAGGGAGGGTTGTGGACGCCGCACGCCTCCCCGTCGGCACGGGCGGGCCCGGCGGGGCGGATTTCTCCGCTATGAGGGAGTGGTGGAGGGGACGGTCAATCCCTGCGAGCCGCAAAGGGATCCGCGAGTTCCTCGACGCGTTCGGCATGTCCGTGCCGCAACAGCTGCTGGAGAAGAGCCTCGGCCTAAGCCTGTCCGACCAATACTGGATCTGCCCCTCTGGCGGGGGGCCGGGATGGGCCGACGTCAATTTCTTCGACAATGATTTCTCCGAGGACGTCGGGGACATCCTGTTCGGAAGAATGGAGCCGGGGCGGGCGAGCGGCCTGTTTTCGCCGGACAACACGTCGGACGGCGTGCTAGCTAAAAAATGGAAGGTGATCGACGGGAAACGGCGCCTGATAAAGGGCGGGAACGGCATGTTCCCGCAAGAGGTCGCGAACGAGTTCATCGCGTCGCGCATATGCAGGCGGCTCGGGATCCCCTGCGTGGACTATGACATCGTCAGCATAGACGGAAGGCCATGCAGCGTCTGCGACGACTTCATAACCGGCGGCACAGAGCTGGTTACCGCATGGCAGGTCATGAGGCTGGCCGGGAAGGACAAGGGGGCCTCCGACTACGAAAGGTACGTCAGGAAGGCCGAGTCGCTGGGGGTGGGGGACGCCAGGCAGAAGACGGACATGATGATAGCGCTCGACTTCATGATCGCGAACACCGACAGGCACTGGGGCAACTTCGGGCTCGTCCGCGACGCGGACACCCTGGAATGGCTCCGCGTCGCGCCGGTTTACGACAGCGGCACGTCCATGTGGTGCGGCGAGCTCTCAGAGGCGATAGGCCTGTACAGCGACGAGATAGAGAGCAAGCCGTTCAGGAGGACGCATGCGAGGCAGATCGGGCTCGTGAAGGACTTCTCGTGGTTCGACCCGGACGCCCTCGACGGCGTGGACGAGGAGTACGCAACGGCACTATCTGAACTGGCCGCTGGGTCTTCTGCGCTCGATGATCGTATCGATAAGCTCTGCTCTGCGCTCAGGAGGAGGATCCGGCTACTGGAACGGATCGCAGGGCGCGCTCGCTCCCCGCCGGAGTGCCGACACACCTGAACGTCAGGTCACTGGCATCCGAGCCGCACAGGCCTTGCGCACAAGGTTGGAGCAGCACCTTAGCGGAAAACTTGCACTTTGTGTATGATATCTGCACCCGAGGTCAGTGAAATGGGATGATTCCATCCAAAGAGCCGATGCCTTGGCGCCTACCCCCGATCAGACATTATAAGAAGTCTGAAATGTCGAAATACACCTGCCTCTCATCATCCTCGTTTCTTATCGTGAGTCTGTCGCACATGACGTGTTTATCGTTGATGGTGGCTTTCATCAGCGACTGCATGGTCACCATGTACCCGGGGAATTTGTAATTTATAAAAGCATACTCCGCATCTATCCCTGCAAAATTGTCTCTTGTCACTATCTTCACAACCATCTCTCCCGCATCGGACTCAAACTCGATGATCCCGACAGTTGTGGTCTTACCTTTATCCTCCTTTTTATACTCCAGCGATGCGACTGGCTCAGGCCTGAGATTGAAAATACTCATGGTATCCCTTATATATAGTGTCAAAGCGATATAAAGGCACGGCTCTTCTTAAGTGGGACCACTGGCTGCGCCCGTAAACATCCCACTCGAATCAAAGAAGGATCGGGAGCTTTGAGCATGAGGGCCATCGCTTGCGATATTGTGTGCGGCCTACGCCCAAGGCACTCCGACCGGGGCGTTTTGGTAAGGCTCGAGTCACATAGTAATATATACAAGCGGTACAACCATTTTGTATAAAAATTTCCTTATTGTGATATTCAAAAACGTGCTGGCAACACCTCGGTTTCGCGGCGGCGCGTGACAAAGCTATTAATACAGCCACTGAATCCCCGTCCCATTCGGGTCATGGAGGATTCTGATGGCAGCAGCGAGAAGGGCTAAAGGTACAGCGGGCCGCAAGGTCAAGGACAAGTGGAAGGCGAAGGAGTGGTACAACGTGCACGCTCCCAAGATGTTCAACGAGATGGTGATCGGGGAGACGCCCGCGGCTGACCCCGCGCTCCTCATCGGGAGGACGGCCGAGGTCACCGTGCAGGACCTCACTGGGGACTTCGCCAAGATGCACATAAAGCTCAAGTTCAAGATAACGGGGACGGACGGGCACGAGGCGAAGACCACGTTCATCGGCCACGACCTCACGAGCGACTACGTCAGGAGGCTCACCCGCAGGAAGAAGACCAAGACCGACCACGTCGTGGACGTCGTAACCTTCGACCACTACCATGTGAGGATAAAGACCATGTCCATCGCCGAGAGGCGCATACAGTCCTCCCAGGAGGAGGGCATGAGGCAGATAATCGGGGTCACCCTCGTCCAGATGGCCGAGAAGATGACCCTCTCCGACATCGTCAAGAACGTCATATCCGGGGAACTCGCGAAGGACATCTCCAAGGCATGCCGCGTCGTGATCCCCATCAAGAGGCTGGAGATCCGCAAGACCGAGGTCGTGAAGGTCGGGGACGGCGAGCCCGAGTCCATAATCGAGGAGAAGCCCGCCCCGGCGCCCCCCGAGGCGGCTGGGTCTGAAGAGGAGTTCCTCGACGCCGCCGAGGAAGGGCCCGCAGAGGATTCCGCCGAAGAGGCGTCCCCGGAGGAAGAGTCCTCTGTGGAGTCCGCCGAGGAACCCTCTGAGGAAGAGCCATCGGGGGAGGAGGCGGCTGAGGGCGGGGAAGTCGAAGAGACCCCCGCCGAGGAACCCTCTGAGGAAGAGCCCTCCGAGGATGATGCCGTTTCAGAGGAAGCCGAGGAAAACCCGAGCCAAGAATGACATCTGATAGTTCAGGGTCCTCCAAAACTTATTAAACAGAAACCCATTCCCACACAAACCAACTTATGCCGAGGTGGCTCAGCCTGGTGGAGCGTCGGACTCATAGGGTTCTGGTCAACAGACCTCTTCCAGGGAAATCCGAAGGTCGCGGGTTCGAAACCCGTCCTCGGCACCAAATATCCCATCTGGGTATGTGTTTTTCTCCGAAGATCCCCGCGGGGTTCGCAACAAATATGGGTTTGCCGATGTCGTCATTGACGCGGTATAACGCCCTGTTTTTCTTCCTGCGATGTCATTCAAAACTGGAAAAATTGAGTATGGGATAAGATGCACCCATGCTATGTCTGATTCCGTTGACTTCATCAATAAGGGCACGGTTCCACAGGATGTTCTTATCTGTCGTATAAACCGTTGTGCATTCATTGTCGATCAGAGCATCAGAAACAATCAAGGCATCCATTGGCGTAAGCCTGCTGCCGTGGTAATCATCCATGCAAATGTCCATCAAGGTTTTGGCATAGCTGAAAGCATCGCTACCAGAACCCAAGCCAATGAGCTCCAAGACTCGGGATTCAATCAGTGCCTCTAGCGTTTTGAATGCCTCCCGCCTTCTTTCAACGTTACGTTTTTCACTCATTTTCAGGAAAGCTTCTCCGACGGCGGGTATGCTGACGCGGTATCTCAGGCGAGGGGTGTTTATTGCCCGGGAGATCCCCGTGCTGTGGCTCTTCCTAAGTGCATCCTTGCCATCGATGAACGCGATCAGGTAGCAAGTGTCTAGGTAGCCTACTGGAACCCGGGTAATTTCAACACCTCCTCCACTTCTTCCCTCAGTTCAGGCACCCTGCTCAAGACGAATCTCCTGAATGTGTCTATGTCATCGTTCGGGTTGCATTTTCTTGCGACTATCATCGCTGTGTATGCCTCCAGGTACTTGGCGCCTTTGGACATGACCTCGGAAAGGTCGCGGATAAGGGCATCGTCCACTTCGGTCCCGTGATCGTTGAAAGGGAACCTGCCCTTACGGAGCTCCTCGTAGTCCTCATACAGCTCGGTCGAGAACGGCCCCCTAACGTATTGGCGGTAGTCGTAACCTGGCCCTGCGCCCCAGTGGTTGAGGAGGAAACACCCGTTCTGCACCATGGTCCTGTCTTTGAGGCCGTTCGCGTTGAACCGCTTGCTCGTCAATGCCATGTTCCTCGCCTTGACGGCGGCGGCAATCAAGCTCCCTGCCCCAGGTTTCGTCATCCTCTGCTCCTCCTTTGCCCACATCCTGCCGCTGAAATGGCAGGATATCTGAAGATTATCGTTTTAATATAAAAGGAAAATGGGGGGGTGTCCGAATTGACCGAAAGTGGGCTCCCGCTTGCGAGCCTAACCGCCTTCTGCGGCATTACCTGCATAACTGTAGTGTGAGCTTTATATCACCCCTGACGGGAATCGATGAAGCATGATGTCGATTACGGTATCTCCCGAAGCCGAGAAAGTGAAGGACACGATAATGGACGCCGCAGAGGCCGACAGGACGGACCTCGATGTCCTGATGGAGGCCCTCTGCGCGCTGGTGATCGAGTTCGCCGGGTCCTACATGGACGACGGCGCAGGGCGCAGGGCGCCCGCACGCAAAGGGGGGCCGACCCGCAGATAAGGCTTAACACAAAGCCCGGCTGACCCAAACGTCCCCATGGTTTTCCTCCTTTTTTCACTCCTTGGGTCAGCCCGGGCGGACAATATAAGATTTTATTAGGCCGCAGCCGTTACCCCTTGTCATGGTAAGGGGCATAGTCATCGACGAGTTCAAGTGCGACGGGTGCGGGCTGTGCGTCGCGGCCTGCCACGAGGGGGCTCTGGCGGTCGTCGACGGCAAGGCCAGGATGGTGAGGGAGGACTTCTGCGACGGCCTCGGGGACTGCCTCCCCGCCTGCCCCCAGGGGGCGATAGCGTTCATAGAGCTGTGCGGGTGCGAGTCCCCCCAGGTCATAACGCCAGGGGCGCCGCCGTCGGCCAGGCCGCCGGCGAACCCCGTGCGGGCGGGGCCGGGCAGCGGCGAGCTGAGGCAGTGGCCGGTGAAGATAAGGCTGGTCCCCGCGTCCTCCCCGATCCTGAAGGGCGCGGACGTCCTGCTGGCGGCCGACTGCTCCGCGTTCGCCTACTCGAGGATGCACGAGGACCTGATCAAGGGGAGGGCGGTGCTGATATGCTGCCCGAAGTTCGACACGGGCCACGTGGAGAGGCTGGCGGAGATGCTGTCCCTCAACGACGTCAGGAGCCTCACCGTCGTCAGGATGACGGTGCCGTGCTGCTCCCTCGACAAGGTCGCCCGCGACGCGGCCGCCGCATCTGGGAAGGACGTCCCCCTGAGGGTCCTGACCCTGGACCAGAGGGGGTATCTGGAGGAGGGCGCGCGGTGACCGCGCCGGGGGCCTGGGCATGAGGACGATAATATACAACGGGAAGGGCGGCGTCGGCAAGACGTCCGTCGCTGCGGCCACCGCGCGCAGGTGCGCGAGCATGGGGCACCGCACGATCATAATGAGCGTGGACGCGGCGCACTCCCTCGGCGACTCCCTGGACGTGAAGCTATCGTCGGAGATCGTCAACGTGGGGGAGAACCTCGACGCGCTCGAGCTGAACATAATCCACGAGATGAGGACGAAGTGGTCCACGATAAAGGACTACATATCGGCGTTCATGATGTCGCAGGGCGTGGAGGACATCACCGCCGAGGAGATGGCGATACTGCCGGGGATGGAGATGGCCGCCGCCCTGTTCTACGTGCTCCAGTTCAAGGACAGCGGGAAGTACGATGTGGTGGTGATCGACACCCCGCCGACCGGCGAGACGCTGAGGCTGCTGAGCTTCCCCGACGTGTCGAACTGGTACATCGACAAGCTCTTCGGGCTGATGAAGAGGATGGTGTCCATCGCCAGGATGACCGTGGGGAAGGTGATGGACCTCCCCCTCCCGTCCAAGGAGGTGATCGCCAGCATAGAGGAGCTGAAGGACGAGATGGAGAGGGCCAAGAAGGTGCTGGAGGACCATGAGAACACCTCGATCAGGCTGGTCCTCAACCCCGAGAGGATGCCGATAAACGAGACCATGCGCTCATACACCTACCTCTGCCTGTACAACAAGACCGTGGAGTGCCTGATAGTCAACAAGGTCCTCCCCCCTGACGTGGACGGCTCCTTCATGAAGAAGAAGCTGGAGGAGCAGGAGGGCTACATGAGGGCCATACACGAGGCCTTCGACCCCCTCAAGATAATGTACGCGTACCAGCTCCGGACGGAGCTGATAGGCGCAGAGGGCCTCGACGAGATGGCGGAGATGATCTTCGGCGGCTCGGACCCGGCGGAGGTGTACGCGAGGACGAGCCCCATGCACTTCGAGACCGAGGGCGGCGTGGACAGGCTGCATGTGAAGATGCCGTTCGTGGAGAGGGGGGAGGTCGAGCTGTTCAGGGGTAACAACAACACCCTGATAATAAGGGCGGGGGCCCACAAGAGGACGGTCGCCCTGCCGATGACTCTGAGCGATGCGGAGCTGCTCGGCGCTGAGTTCGACGGCGAGGGGCTGGTGGTCAGGTTCAAGAGGAGGGGGTGAGCCCCTTCGCCCCCCCATCGCTCTCCTGTGGCGAGACATGCGCCCCCTGTCGGTCACGAGGGGGGCCAAGTCGGCAGTGAGGCGTCATCAGCTCGTGACAGGCCCACAGTCTGCGTCCGCAAAGGGGGGACCGGTCACGGATAGTGAGTTTCCACACCCAGGAGTTCAGAGCAAACTGTTTAAGATACATGAACGCCCTCTAGTGCCCATAGGGCCCGCTGAGAGCGGAGGTGCAGGACATGAGCGAGAAGGACAAGGGTTACGTGGACCCCGAGCTGGAGAAGTTCATCGGGGAGAACAAGGAGATGTTGGAGAGGCTCTTCAGGAGCGAGATGGTCATGATGAGGCGGCTCTTCAAGGGGGAGAAGGACCTCTTCGAGGAGGCGTTCCGGGATGAGCGCAAGAGGGTCGAGGAGTTCGCCGACCGGCAGAAGGACAAGGCCAAGGAGGCGGCGCAGGGCATGTTCAACGCCTTCACGGATCCGGAGGTCCAGAGGCACTTCATGGCCATGGGCATGGAGTTCATGATGGGCATGGGGGCCCTCATGAGCGCGATGCCGCTCCCCGACTGCTTCAAGGACATGGCCGGCAAGGCAGAGGAGGCGAGGAGGAGCACCGCCGAGGGCTTCTCGAAGGCGGCCGCCGACAGGGAAGGCTCGGGCGCCGCCCCCGAGAGGATAGAGATCGAGGGCGCGCCAAAGAGGGCTTCCCCTGTCGAGAAGGAAGAGCCCAGGGATTGACATGGAGCTGACGGACGGCATTGCCGCCGTGAGGGCGGCGAGGTGCTACGCCGAGGCAGAGTCCCGCAAGGGGACGGCCGACGTGTCCCTGCCTGAGGGGTTCTCCGAGAAGAAGGGGGTTTTCGTCACGATCTCCGAGTACCCCTCCGGGCATCTGAGGGGGTGCATCGGGTACCCGGAGCCGGTGCTGGCCCTCGCGGACGCGCTCAGGCTGTCGGCGCTGGCCGCATGCCACGACCCGAGGTTCGACGACCTGACGTACGACGAGTCCAAGCGGTGCACTTTCGAGGTGACGGTCCTGACGATCCCCCTGAGGGTCGTGTACGAGTCTCCGGAGGAGCTCCTGTCGAAGATAGAGGTGGGGAGGGACGGCCTGATACTCTCCTGCAAAGGGAGGAGGGGGCTCCTGCTCCCGCAGGTCCCGCTGGAGTTCGGGTGGGGCCCCGAGGAGTTCCTGAGGCACCTGTCGATGAAGGCGGGCCTCGGCCCGGACGCCTGGAGGGACCCGGCGGCGAGCATAGAGTCGTTCTGCGGGGAGATATTCTCGGAGGCGTCGCCCTGCGGAGAGGTCGTGAGGAAGTGACGGCATGGGCTTCGACCTCGTCGTGTGCGGAAGGGCGTTCGTGGGCGGGCGCATAAAATACTCGGAGATAGGGGTCGAGGACGGGAGGATATCCGCTGTCAGGGGCTCGCTCAGCGGCGGGGAGAGGAGGATAGACGTGCCGGGCGGGGTGATACTCCCAGGGTTCGTCGACCCCCACGTCCATTTCAGGGACCCTGGGATGACCGAGAAGGAGGACTTCCCGTCGGGCACCATGGCCGCCGTCCACGGGGGCGTCACATGCGTGCTGGACATGCCCAACACGGTCCCGCCGGTGACCGACATATCCACGCTGATGGAGAAGAAGGCCCGCGTCAAAGGCAGGGCGCACACCGACTACGGGCTCTTCGCCGCCGTCACGCCCGGCTGCAACGCGGGCACGATGGCGCCCCTGGTGCCGGGCTTCAAGCTCTTCATGGGCTCGACCACCGGGAGGATCCTGCTGAACGACGACGCGGAGATCGCCCCCGCCCTCCAGGGCATATTCAGGGCGGGGAAGAGGGTGAGCGTGCATGCCGAGGACGACGGCATGATCCTCAAAGGGCGGGAGGACGACTGCAGGTGCCACCTCAGGAACCGCCCCGTGGAGGCCGAGGTCAACGCGCTGAGGAGGCTGTCCCGTTTCAAAGGGATGAGAGTCAACATATGCCACAACACCAACGCCGAGAGCGTGGCCCTGGCCAAGGAGCTGGGGTTCACCACGGAGGTCACGCTGCACCACCTGTTCCTCGACCCGGACAGGCTCACCACGGCGGAGTACAAGGTGAACCCCCCACTGAGGAACGCCGCCGTGAGGGAGGGGCTGTACGCGGCGTTCATCGATGGCAGGATATCCATGTTCGGGAGCGACCACGCCCCCCATACCCTGTCAGACAAATCCCAGGACTTCGACTCCGCGCCGAGCGGCATCCCCGGGGTCGAGACCACGATCCCCATCGTGATGGGCATGGTGAGGCGGGACGTGATCCCTCTGGCACAGGCGGTCTCCATGGGCTCTGAGACGCCGGCGGCGTCCTTCGGGATGAGGAAGGGGAGGATCGAGGAGGGGTACGACGCGGACCTGTCCGTGTTCGACATGAGGGCCTGCACGGAGATAGACGTGAGGAGGCTGCACAGCAAGGCCGGACACTCGCCCTACGGCGGCTGGGAGGCGGTTTTCCCCGAGACGGTAATCGTGAGGGGGGAGATCCAGATCGATGGAAGGGAGTTCTGCGGGGACAGGATAGGGGAGGATGCGTATGCAGGGGATTGAGATAGACTATTCGGAAGTTTCAGGGAAGAGGGCGGAGTGCCCGGAGGGATGCGGCCTGTGCTGCCTGTGCCAGCCGGAGGTCCTCGCGGAGGAGAGGCATTTCTTCGAGAAGAGCCACCCGAGGGCGCTCGTGAGGAGCAAGGGGCCGGAGCCGTACCTCGCGCTCGCGCTGAAGAAAGGCAGGGGCTCCTGCGTGTTCCTCGAGGGGCGGAGGTGCGCCGTGTACGGGGACAGGCCCGCCTACTGCAGGCAGTTCCCCTACCACATCTACGTGGGGGACAGGGTCAAGGTGGAGCTTGACCTCTCCTGCAGGGGCGTCTGGGCCGGCGCGGGCGAGGACGCCGAGGCGGCGGCGAGGGCGATCGTGTCCAAGGCCGAGGGCAGGATAAAGAGGGCGGTCAAGGAGGCGGGGGAGGTGTACTCGGAGTTCTACCGCAACTGCAGGGAGGCGGGGGTGATGGGGGACCCCGCCGAGATAAGGGCGGCGGTGTCCAGGAACCTCGACAGGTTCGCCGACCTGCCCTACCTGAGCAAGGTGATGGAGATGACCATGATCGAGCCGTCGATGTCCCTCGACGGCGTGAAGGAGGGGCCGGCTGACATGGATGGGATGGCCGAGGCGGCCATGGAGGCCGCCATGGAGTCGATGGCCGCCGACGACCCTGTCTACGCCCCCGTGTACTGCGACGAGGGGTGGAACTGGAACATGTTCCTCGCCGATGCCGATAGGGGGACGATAGACTGGATGGTCCTCGACGACGAGGGGGACCTGGCGAAGAAGGGCTCCGTGAGGGCGTCGGACATCGCGCTGAGGCCACTGGATCCAGGGGGGAGGGAGGCCTTGACGGAGTACGTATCCGTGCTCAACCAGAGGGACAGCTTCCTCGGGAACGTGTTCAGCCTGATGGACGCCACCGGCTACGAGGACGACATGGCTAACGCCTACTACGGGTGCCTGTCGACGACCATACTGGATCTTCTGTGGAGGGCGTCGCTCATAGACCACTTCATGGGGACGGGCATGGGCGCCAAAGGGATACGCGAGGCGGTTATATTCTACGACATGGACAGGCTGGATGCGCCGACCATAGGGGCCTTCGTCTGATCAGTCCCTGAGGCAGCCGATCGGCACGACGAGGACCCCGTCCTCCCGCCGGTACGCGTACTCCGTCGCCGTGAGCACCATCAGGAAGGAAGGCTGGCTCATGCGGTCGGTGTCCACCTTGTCCCTAAGCCTTTTGAGGCTCTCTGCGCCTTTGTCTATGCCGTTCGGCCCGAGCTTCACTTCGACGGCGCCCCATCTGCCGTCCAAGAGGTGGACCACGGCATCCGCCTCCAGGCCGTAGCGGTCGCGGTAGTGGAACACCTCCCCGTCGAGCGTCTGGGAGTACACCCTGAGGTCCCTCGTGCACAACGACTCGAAGAGGAGCCCGAACGTGTTGAGGTCCTCTAGGAGCCTCTCAGGGGATGCCTGCATCACGGCCGCCGCTATGGAAGGATCCACAAAATGCCTTTTCGGGGATGCGACGGCAGCGGATTTAGAGCGCATGGAGGGGTTCCATGCAGGGGCGTCCTCGACGACGAATATGTTCCTCAAGGCGTTGATGTAAGAGGACACGGTCTTGTCCGACACCCGGTCGTCGTCCCCCGCCATGTCCCTCTTTATTGTCGTCATGTTGACTGTGGAGGAGACGTTCCTCGAAAGGGACCTCATGATCTCACGTGCTGTAGTGGGCGACCTCTGCACGCCGTCCCCCATGGACAGGTTAGCGTTGACGATCGAATCCACATAGCTCTGCATCTCCTTCATCACGAACCTCTTCGGCATGTTGATCAGGCCCGGCCACCCTCCCCTCACCATGGCCGAGGAGAGCCCCTCTAAGGACAGGCCGGAGCTTGCGCCTATCTCATGCCGCCCGTCGAACAGGCATCCCAGGGACACAGAGCCGTTCGATTCATTCGACTCGAAAAGGCTCATGGGCCTAATCTTCAGCCTAGATATCCTCCCTGCGCCGGAATGGCGGGTCGGGTCGTCATGGGGGGATGCGGAGCCGGTGAGGATGAACTGCCCCGGCTTCCCCTTCCTCTCGTCGACTGTGTATTTTATAGCATTCCATAGATTCGGAGCCACCTGCCACTCGTCTATGAGGCGCGGAGTGTCCCCTTCGAGCAGGACCGAGGGTTTCAGGTTTGCCATTTCAAGGTAGGATTTGGAATGTTTCGGGTCGTGCAAGGATATCATGCTCGCGGCGTATTCTGCCGCCGTACGTGTCTTCCCGCACCATTTCACCCCCTCGATGAGCACGGCGCCAGAGTGCTCCAGCATCTCTTTGAGGTACGGGTCTATCACCCTAGGCATGTAGGGATCGTTCATAGGATCTGGATGTGTTTCCACATATTATTAACTTCCGTAATTTGCGGTAACGGACTTCCGTAATTTACGGTAACGGACTTCCGCAATTTACGGAAATGGATTTCCTGTTCGTAGCCCCATGCCGGAACGGTTTGGCGGGGTCAGCAGCACGGCCCCGCCTCAGACCCTCCGCCCCCGTCTTTCGGCGCGCACCCGTCGAACCTCCCGAAATGCACAGAGCGGTCGCCGGTCACCCTGAACGCCCCGGCGTAGCGGGTGCGGGAGACCATTGATGCCGTGTTGCCGCAGACGAGCATCGGTTTCCCTGTGAAGAACCGGTGATGGTCGTCGAGGTCGAAGAAGTGGGGGTGGCCGGGTATGCTGCCGTCGTAAGTGGCGGTCTGCCCGTAGTCCTCGCAGATGTCCTCCAGGTCGTCGAGCTTGAACGCCCTCACCGTCCGCGACGAGAAGTTCGCGAAGCCTATCTTGTCCTTGACATCCCCCTCCGAGAACCCGACGTTGCGGACGCTGGTGTAACGGAAGTCCGCCCAGCCGGCCTTTGCCATTAGCCTGCGGAAATCCTCCGTGTACATCACGCCGCCCAGGCACTCCCCCCGTAGCAACGGGTCTGCCGCCAACGCATCCGGGATGCGCCGGTCGGAGAACACGTCCGAGAAGAACAGCTCGCCGCCAGGCCTGAGGACGCGGTATATCTCATCGAACACCCGCTCCTTGGCAGGGGACAGGTTGATGACGCAGTTGGATATGACGACGTCGACGCTCCCGTCCTCCACGCCGAGCGCCGCCAGGTCCTCGATGTACCCCTGCGCGAACCTCACGTTCGAGGACTCGAAGCCGAAGCGCCGGCACTGCTCCTCCTGGTACTTCATGGCGGTCCCGATCTGCTCCTCCGTCATGTCGACGCCGATCACGCGCCCGGACTCCCCGACCAGCTTGGACGCTATGTACACGTCCCTCCCCGTCCCGCACCCCAGGTCGAGCACGGTCGCACCCTCGAGGAGCGGGGGCAGGGGCGAGCCGCAGCCGTAGAACCGGTCCAGTATCTCGTCCGCGATCAGGGGCAGGACCCCCTCTATCTCCACGGGCGGCGCCCCTGTGCAGCAGCACGTGCTCGTCGTCAGGTCTTCCCTGCTCTGCAGTTTCTTGCCATAGTATTCCTTGACTTGCTTGATTATTTCGTCCATGTCTGTTTCACCTTCCATCACTCTTTGCAACCGGTCTTTTTTCCCGAGCAGCAGCGCGCCCTCCGGTCGGCGGCCTCGGCCCCCGCCCTGCGGCAGATGCAGTCGGGCTTTGCCGTCGTTATGTCCTCCAAGAACGCCCGGACGGCCCCGACGGCGTCGCCGTCCTGCGAGTAGTACGTCCATTTGCCGTCCCTGCGCCCCTTCACCAGACCGCACCCGCAGAGGATGCCCATATGGTGCGAGAGCGTGGGCTGCGTTATCCCCAGCTTGCACAGGATCTCGCAGGCGCAGAGCTCCCCGCAGGAGAGCATGTCCATTATCATCAGCCTGTTCGGGTCCGACAGCGCCTTGAACATACCCCCATGCACCCTGTACTTGTCGTCCATCGGGTAACATATAGATAATCATCTATTTATGTTTGTCCTCTCGCATGCGGCTCCCCCCTTTAGATAAAAAGAAACGAACACGATACTTTCAAATACTGTATCCCTTATGGAGCCTCAGTGGGATCAATGATCAAGCCATTGTCTGTTCTCAGCCAGTCGACGAGCAAGAACGTGATCGTCGAGCTGAAAGGAAAGAGGGAGTACCGCGGCGTGCTCGACGGGTACGACCCTCACATGAACGTGGTGCTGAAGAACGCCGAGGAGTTCCACAACGGGGAACCGGTAAGGAAGATCAGCTTGGTCATCGTCCGCGGGGACAACGTAATCTACATTTCACCATAAGGAGACACAGATCATGGGAACAGGAACACCGGCACAGGGAAGGCACAACAAATTCAAGACCCATATACCCTGCCGCAGATGCGGTAAGCGCGCATATCACGCGAGGAGGGGGGTCTGCGCCTCGTGCGGCTATGGCAAGACCGCGAAGATGAGATCCTACAACTGGGCCAAAGCTCACGACTAAGGGTGCCCATGTCTGGGCCTAATCACAGCTGCGGGGTGGCAGGGATAGCCTCTGCGAGCGATGTCGTGTCGTCTTTGCAGAAGTCGCTGATGATAATCCAACACCGCGGTCAGGAGAGCGCGGGCATAACCGTTTTCGATAAAGGCGAGCTTCAGACGGTCAGGGACAACGGCCTCGTGCATGCTGTCCTGACCGACGAGAGCATAGCGCACCTGAGAGGCAAGGTCGGCGTGGGGCACGTGAGGTACTCCACCGCCAGCTCGAAGAGCGTCCTCAACGCCCAGCCCATGACGGTCGGGACGGGTTTCGGGGCGGTCGCCGTCGCCCACAACGGGGACATCACCAACTACGACGAGCTCGTGGGCGGCTACAAGGCGAGGGGGGCGTCGTTCCTCACGGAGTCCGACAGCGAGCTGGTGGCGGCGGTCCTCGGCAAGCACATGGCCCTGCACAACGACCCGGTGAAGGCGATGAAGGGCATGATGGGGGAGCTCGAGGGATCCTTCGCCCTCGTGATAATGATAAACGACAGGCTGTTCGGGATGAGGGACCCCTACGGTCTGATGCCGCTCTGCATAGGCGGGATCGAGGGCGGGCACATAATCGTCTCCGAGAGCGCCGCCGTGGACGCTCTGAACGGCACGTTCATAAGGGACGTCGCCCCGGGGGAGATAGTCGAGGTGATGCATGACCGCTTCGTGCCGCACCAGGCCGTGACCCACAGGCACAAGGCGCACTGCATGTTCGAGTGGGTGTACTTCGCGAGGCCCGACTCCGTGATCGACGGCAGGGAGGTCTACGACGTGAGGAAGAGGATCGGGGAGATCCTCGCCAAGGAATGCCCCGCCGATGTTGACATGATCATGCCGATACCGGACTCCGGGCGGGCGCATGCCATCGGGTTCTCCATCGCGTCGGGGATACAATACGAGGAGGGGTTCATGAAGAACCGCTTCGCCGAGAGGACGTTCATACTCCCCGACCAGAGCGAGAGGGAGCTGGCGGTCTCGATGAAGATGAACCCCATCAAGAGCACAGTCAAAGGCAAGCGCATGGTGATCGTCGACGACAGCATAGTCAGGGGCACCACCCTCAAGAAGCTGATCTCGATGCTCAGGGTGGCAGGGGCCAAGGAGGTCCACGTGCGCGTGGGCAGCCCCCCCGTGGTCGCCCCCTGCTACTACGGGGTGGACATGAGGTCGAGGGACCAGTTCGTGGCTAACGGGCACACGCTGGACGAGGTCCGCGACATAATAGGGGCTGACAGCCTGGGGTACATAAGCATCGAGGGCCTGATCGCGGCGATCGGCAAGCCGGAGGGGGACCTGTGCCTAGGGTGCGTCAACGGGAAGTACCCCACGCGCATACCCGGCGAGGCGGAGAGGTTCCAGTCCACCCTGATGTCCGACTTCTGACCGGCGGCGTTCCCTCCCGCCCGGGCGCATGCGAAGATTTTATAGATGAGGGTTCCCTTGCAGGACACCTTATGAAAAGAAGGACCGGCACGGTTGTATCAGGGATAAGGCTGCCATTCATCTCGCAGGGCGACGACCTCGTGGGCATCGTCGTGTCGAGCGTCCTCGGGGCCGCCGAGGTCAGGGACGGCGACGTGGTCGCGGTCACGGAGAGCATAGTGGCGATATCGCAGGGTAACTTCGCGCACATAGACTCGATCGCCGAGGACGTGGAATCGAGGTTCGGCAAGGACAGGCACATAGGGGTCGTGTTCCCGATACTGTCGAGGAACAGGTTCGCGCAGATACTCAGGGGCATCTCAAAGGGCGCGAAGAAGATAACGGTCCTGCTGAACTACCCCCAGGACGAGGTCGGGAACCCGATCATGGACCTGAAAAGATGGGACCCCTACGGCAACGGCGACGGCGGGAGGCTGTTCACCGGCAGGGAGTTCAGGGAGGAGTACGGCGAGTACGTCCACGAGTTCACCAAGATCGACTACATAGACCTGTACGAGGGCCTCAACGACAACATCGAGGTGGTGCTCAGCAGGGATCCCGCCGCGATACTGGGGATAACCAAGGACGTCATAGTCGCGGACATACACGGCAGGGAGGCGACCAGGGACTACCTGCTGAGGAAGGGCGCGGGCAAGGCCCTGACCCTCGCGGACCTGCTGAGCGGGCCCAGCGGCTCCCGCGGCCACAACGAGAGGTACGGCCTTCTGGGGTCGAACATGTTCGGCCAGGACAGGGTCAAGCTGTTCCCGAGGGACTGCGGCGCGTTCGTCCATGCGGTCCAGGACGAGTTCCACAAGAGGGCGGGGGTCAGGCCGCACGTGATGGTCTATGCGGACGGCGCGTTCAGGGACCCGGTGTGCGGCATATGGGAGCTGGCGGACCCGGTGGTGTGCCCCGGCAACACGGAGGGGCTCGAGGGGTCGCCCAACGAGGTGAAGCTCAAGATGGTCGTGGCGGGGGAGGATGACAAGGAGGCCGCCCTCAAAAGGGCGATGGAGAGCAGGGACCAGGGCACGGTGTCGCTGGGGACCACCCCCAGGCAGTACAAGGACCTGCTGGGGAGCCTCGCGGACCTGGTGAGCGGCAGCGGCGACAAGGGGACCCCAGTCGTCCTGATACAGGGGTACTTCGACAACCTGCTGAAAGGGTGAAGGGCGTGGGGCAATGGGGCGCGGCTACAGCCTCGCCCTCCCCCCCCCCCCC
>JGI24702J35022_10000660_pt1 | contig 20959 bp, 17 predicted proteins | sample TergutTh196P4_FD_35022 | JGI IMG/M metagenome (IMG submission 35022)
ATGAATAACATCATTATCAGTATGAAAATGTAAACGATCGCTGACCCAAGATCTGCGGAGATGTAGATAATCAGCCCGAATATAAATCCAAATACAAGAAGAATCCGCATAAGCGATAAAAAAGAGTCCAATGATTTTCGTTCTTTGGAATCAGCCATCATTTTTGCTATAATAATAACAAATGTAACTTTAACGATCTCTGACGGCTGTACGCCAAAACCAAAGAAGCGGAGCCACGATCTGTTTCCTGTTTCTTCCGCCCCAACTCCCCAAAAATACAGAGTGGATATGAATAAAACGCTGAAAATCAGCAGAATCCATGATTTGTCCGCAATTATGTCAATGTCTATATATGAAAACAAAACAAACAACACAACTCCGAAAACCAAGGCTCCAATTTGGACGTACAACTCGCTATTCCCTCCATCAGAGTTTCTGAGTATACTCGCGATCATAAAAATCCCGAATATCGAACTCGTCAGGCTGAGGATCAGCAAAAGCATATCCGCTTCTCTAAGGAACCTCAATATCGCTTTAACAATATTTCTCATCAATTAACACCCAAAAAAACATCCTCGCAGCATTCTATCATCTTTATACCTGATAGTAAACACAAAACTCAGCTCGCTTTCCATTTGACAATGATATTTTGCGAGTCTATAATACTTTTTGGCTTCCAAATTATATTTAAGGAGAGATGTTTATGCCGACGACAGCCTATAACCCTTTTGAAAACGCGCAGGCGCAATTTGACAACGTAGCGGAATATCTTAAACTTGACGAGGGTATGAGAGAATTATTGCGCCAACCCATGGTTGAGATGCATTTTGCCATTCCGGTAAAAATGGACGACGGTTCTACCAAGGTTTTCAGAGCATTTCGTTTCCGGCACAACGACGCCAGGGGTCCGGCAAAAGGAGGGATCCGTTTTCATCCTCATGAAACTGCCGATACAGTCCGCGCGCTTTCAATGTGGATGACCTGGAAATGCGCCGTAGTGGATATCCCGCTAGGTGGCGGTAAAGGCGGCGTTATATGCGATCCGCACAACCTTTCACGCAGTGAACAGGAAAGGCTTTGCAGGGGGTATGTCCGCCAATTGTACAAACAGATGGGACCCAATTCCGACGTCCCCGCTCCCGACGTAATGACTAATGCCCAGCATATGCTCTGGATGATGGATGAATACGAAACAATCGCAGGAGGCCGCTATCCTGGGATGATCACCGGCAAGCCTGTTGGAATGGGCGGTTCCCTTGGCCGCACAGAGGCTACCGGTTTCGGTGTTATCTTTGTCCTTAAGGATTTGCTGCGTTGCCTTGATATTCCCATTGAATCTACTTCCGCAAGCCTCCAGGGTTTCGGCAATGTGGCGGAATATACCGCGCGTATGTTTACAGAACTTGGAGGTAAAGTTATCGCCGTATCCTGTTGGAATCAATCGGATAAAACCGCTTATACGTTTAAAAAGGCCGACGGTTGCGATATCCCACAACTTGTGGAAATCAAGGATTCTTTTGGGAGCATCGATAAAGAAAAAGCGTTGGCCCTAGGATATGAGGTTCTGCCTGGTGACGCTTGGTTGAGTCAGGATGTAGATATCCTCATACCCGCAGCGCTTGAAAATCAGATTACGCCCGCAGTCTTCCCGAATATTTCAGAAAAGGTAAAGATACTATGTGAAGCAGCTAACGGTCCCACGACTCCAGATTGCGACGAGCTTATTAAAAATAGAGGCATAATGCTTCTGCCGGACTTCCTGACTAACGCGGGAGGCGTAACTTGCAGCTATTTTGAGCAAGTCCAATGTAACATGAATTATTTTTGGGATAAAACCGAAGTGCTTGAAAAGTTGGAATACAGTATGACTAAAGCGTTCCGCGCGGTTTACGAACTGTCGAAAGAAAAAAATCTTTATATGCGCGACGCCGCTTACATCATTGCTATCAACCGGGTTGCGGATGCGGTAAGACTTCGCGGCTGGGCATAAGGCACTATGATAATAATGACACACAGCGAGTCTGAAACTGTAAAAGAAGGGGAAAGACTCGGCCGAACGCTCGCGCCTGGCTCTATAGTCGCTCTGTACGGTGGGCTTGGCGTGGGAAAAACAGCTTTCACGCGCGGTTTGGCAGTTGGGCTTGGGATACAGTTTTGCGTCTCAAGTCCAACATTTACCATCGTGAACGAATATCCTGGAATTATCCCGTTGTTCCACTTTGACATGTATCGTCTTGATAATGAAGCGGAATTGTTTGATATTGGCTGGGACGATTATATTGAACGAGGCGGTGTTTGCGCAATAGAATGGAGCGAAAAAATACCGTGCGCCTTATCTCCGGATACGGTATCTGTTAGAATTGAAAGTCTGGGCGGCGATATGAGGCGCCTTGAAATCTCTTCGGATGGAGGAGCATCGATGTGTTGATCCTCGCCATGGAATCGTCTGCAAAATCGGCATCTATAGCCGTATGTTCCGATAATAATCTCCTGGGCCAATACTATCAAAACAGTGGGCTCACCCACAGCCGTACTCTTCTTTCGATGGCGGAGTCTCTACTGAAAAACCTTGACATTTCGGTCACTGAAATCGGAATGATCGCGGTATCGCGAGGCCCTGGTTCGTTTACCGGCGTCCGCATTGGGGTATCCGCCGCGAAAGGGCTTGCTTGGGGTCTGGGAAAACCTGTCTGTGGCGTGTCTACACTTGAGGCGATGGCATTTCAGGTACCCGAGCAAAACGACCTGCTTTGTCCTGTCATGGACGCTCGGCGTGGTCAGGTCTATAACGCCTTGTTTCAGTGGCAGGGTGAAGAGCTTATCAGGCTTTGCGACGACCGCGCGATTTCGCTTGAAGACCTGTCCTCCGAGCTGCGCGACCAGTACCCCCATGTTTCCTGCGCCACAGGTATGCAGCCTGGATTCCTGCTTATGGGAGACGGCGCGGTTATCAGCTGCGAGTACCTGTCTTCTGCCAACATATCATGCCGGATAGCGCCTGAACTCCTACTTCTGCAAACGGCGTATGGCGTTGCGCTCGCAGCTTGGCGCTCGGAAGCCGTCCTCCCGGCAGCCGAACTTGAACCCAGTTACTTGCGCCCATCTCAGGCTGAACGCGAGCGCAGAATGTGATTATAGCGGGATTATCCTACAAATGATTATCCAACGCAGGCGGAACACACGTTATGTACTGTAATCCGCTATCGCTCCCCATTGCTCATATAGTTTGTCGAGCGACTTATGGGCCTCTCGTTCCTGTTCGTCAATTTCCAATAATTTCGCGTAGTCCGTCGAAAATTCTTCTCTTAACCGCTTGATTTCGTCCAATTCGTTTTCAAGTTTCACTATTTCGCGCTCCAGCCTCTTAAGTTCCTTTTGCGTGTCGGCCGGCTTTTTTTTCCGCGCCGGACGCGGGCGCTCGATCACGTCTTGCCTCGCACCCTCTGCTGGCGCTCTTTCCAGTTTAAAATCTACATATTCATGGTAACTGCCACGAAAGTCGGTAAGCGCGCCGTCTTTGATTTCCCATACACGCGTAGCGAACCTATCTATGAAATATCTATCATGAGCAATGAATATCAGCGTCTCCTCATATCGGCTGACCGCGTCTTCTATCCACTCCCGGGACGATAGGTCGAGGTGATTCGTTGGCTCGTCAAGAATAAGCAGGTTTATTTCCCCGTTCATAAGCATACAAAGCCGCAACCGGCTCTTTTCGCCCCCGGATAAATCTCCTACGAGCTTAAATACATCCTCTCCTGTGAACAAAAAACTTCCAAGCCTGTCGCGAGCCGCTTGCGGGGTTAAGTCCAGTTCATAGATCAACGTATCCAAGATCGTTCGGCGCGGGTGATCAAAGCTGATGATCTGGGGCAAATACGCCTGTTTTACTGACGGTCCGCACCTCGCAAAACCTGTATCCGGCTTCTCTTCACCTGTGATCAGTTTGACGAGTGTAGTCTTCCCCGTCCCATTGTCCCCAATTACCGCTATCCGCTCCCTGCCGTTTATTTCAAGCTCCTCAATATCAAATAGTTTTCGGCCATCGTATGATTTTGACATGTTACTGATTACCAGAACCTCATCTCCACGAAACTCGCGTTCGCTGAATTTTGCTTTTATTGCTTTACTTGTACGCGGCCTTTCAGATTGCGCGGCACGTTCCGCTCTAGTTCGTATGGCGAACGATTTTTTCATCAGGTTCTTATTCCCAGTACCCCACTGTTTAAGCCTGTCCGCTGCTTCATTGAGTCTTTTTGCCTCTGTTTGCTCGCGCTCGTACTTTTCAAGTTGCCTTTCGTAACGTTGTTTCTTTTCTTGTACATAAAAGCTGTAGTTCCCGCTGTAAAACTCAGCTTTCCCGGCATTGATCTCGATAACGCGTTTTATCGTTTTATCAAGGAAATACCTATCGTGCGAGATAATTAAAGCCGTACCCTTAAATTTTGCCAAAAACTCTTCAAGCCAAACTGTCGCGCTCATATCCAGATGGTTTGTAGGTTCGTCGAGCAATAGAGTATCTGTGTTTTCCAGTATCAGCCGAGCCAGGTTGATACGTGTTTTTTCGCCGCCTGACAAAGAGTCGAATAACTGCGTTCTCTGCTGTTCCGGTATCCGCAAACCATTAGCGACGCGGTTGAGCTCAAACTCCATATTATACCCGCCCAGACGCTCAAATTCGTATAGGAGGTTGTCATATGTGTTGAGTATATCTGGAGTCGCGTCGTCTGACATATATCTCTCGATCTCTTCCATCTCTGATTTTATCGATATTATCCGCCGAAAAGCGTCTCGCAGGACATCCTGCGCCGTATAGTTTGGCGGATACACAGGTATTTGTGAAATGAGGCCGATCTTTTTGTAAGAAGGCGTCACAATAACGCCTTCATCAGGCGTTAGCTTACCTGTTATGATCCTGAGTAGCGTCGTCTTCCCAGCTCCGTTTTTGCCAAGCAGCCCGACGTGTTCTCCCTCATATATGTCAAAGGACAAGCCGTCCAGAATATCGTTGCCCTCTTCAAACGCTTTTTTTATGTTTTGAGCGGAAATGTCGATCATGCTGTTTGCATTCCTTTTTGGCAACTGTTCAGTGGGTATCCAAAAAACTCGCAATGGTTACAGGCTCCGAACACAAGTTTAGTCAATTGTACAAGTTCTCACCGCAGTACCAGTGCGTTGCCTGTAACCAGCCTGTGTTTTTGGATGCGCACTGAACAGCTGCCCCTTTTACTTTAGCCGGATGAGGCGCTAGCTCTGGTTCTTTATGCTGTCAATATACTCCTCGTATGTCATGGCGCGGTCGATGATCCCACAGCCCTTAAACTCGATTATACGGTTGGCGACAGTCTGTATGAGCTGATGGTCATGAGTCGTGAATATTACGTTACCCCCGAAATCGGATAGACCGTTGTTCAGCGCCGCGACGCTCTCAAGGTCGAGGTGGTTCGTCGGCTGGTCCAGAAGCATGACGCTCGCACCAGAGAGCATCAGTTTTGACAGCATGCACCTCACCTTTTCCCCGCCTGACAAAACCTTCGCTAGTTTGTACACGTCGTCCCCGGTAAAAAGCATCCGCCCAAGGAAGGTCCTCAGATAACTCTCGCGTTTGTCCTCAGAAAACTGCCTGATCCAGTCGATTAGTTCAAGTTCGCCATCAGCATCAAAGAACTCTGAATTGTCCTTTGGAAAATATGCCTGCGTAGTCGAGACGCCCCATTTCACATCGCCTTCATCCGGTTCAATCTCCCCAGCAAGTATCTGGAGCATCGTCGTTATCGTGTTCTCGTTTTCGCCAATGAACGCGATTTTATCTCCGCGCCCCATAATGAAGCTAATTTTATCAAGAATCTTCACCCCGTCGATCGTCTTGGACACCTCAGTGACGAACAGCCTGTCCTTGCCTGGCTCGCGTTCCATTTTAAATCCAACCCACGGGTATCTGCGCGAGGAGGCTGGCATTTCCTCTATCGCAATTTTATCCAACAGTTTTTTTCGTGAAGTCGCTTGCCTCGATTTTGATTTGTTCGCGGAGAAGCGCCTGATGAATTCCTCCAATTCCCGTATCTTGTCCTCACTTTTTTTATTTTTCTCCTTAGTTAACCTTTGGATAAGTTGGCTGGAATCGTACCAGAAATCATAGTTGCCGACATACATTTTTATCTTTCCGAAATCTATATCGACCATATGCGTACAAACTGTGTTTAGAAAAAACCTATCGTGGGCGACGACAATTACAGTCCCTTCGTAGTCTGATAGGAAATCCTCAAGCCAGACTACAGAACCAACGTCTAGATTATTTGTCGGCTCGTCAAGCAGAATAATATCCGGCGACCCAAACAGCGCTTGCGCGAGCAGCACTTTGACTTTTTGCCGCGGCATCATCTCGCTCATACCGGAATTGTGGAGCGATGTTGGTATACCAAGTCCCTGCAGCAATTGCGACGCGTCAGATTCCGCTTCCCACCCGCCAAGTTGCGCGTATTCTTCTTCAAGTTCTGCCGCTCGGATGCCGTCTTCGTCACTAAATTCCTCTTTGAGATAGAGCGCGTCTTTCTCTCTCCCGCATTCAAAAAGCCTCTGGTTGCCCATAATGACCGTTTCGACGACGGAGTAATCGTCATACATGTTCTGATCCTGCTTAAGAACAGACATGCGTATATTAGGCTTTATTTCAACGCTTCCAGTTGAATGCTGAATTTCGCCCGCAAGGATTTTCAGAAATGACGATTTGCCCGAGCCATTGGCACCAATGACGCCATAGCAATTGCCCGCCGTGAATTGGAGATCAACTCGGGAAAATAACGTCGTATCGCCGAATGACAAGCTGAGATTGTTGACAGATATCATAACAATTCCCCCATTCTGTATATTATTAGCGTATATTTGCATAGTCCATATCATTGCGTGTCATTATACAATAATGATTATATATAATTCAACCACGCAATTGTTTTAATGTCAAATATGTGGTAGAGTGATTATACAAAAGGAGTGTAAAACCATGAATGACGCGATTATTCTACTTGTCGTTATTGTCTTTTTCGTAATTGCCGCCAACTTCTTTATGGTGTTTCGACGTTTGAAAAGAAATCGACACCCAAAAATATCAAAAGCAGCTATGGAAGAAATAGAGGCGGCGCAGTGGCGCGACAAAGAAATAAAACGGAGACTCGACAGAGAGCAGGAAGAAGCAGAGCGATATGTCGAGCTCCGTAACAAAACTTTTGAGCTATATGAGCAGGTCCGGAAGGATGAAGCATCCAATCAGACTCGTGGACAAGAAGATAGCACGCGAGACTAGCGCCTCACTCATCAGGCACTTGCAACAAATGTAATGATCCATCAACGCGGATTGAGCGTTATTTCTATTCTTCCGCCCGTCTCCGCTACGGTTACCGCGTCCCCATCTTTTATCTCGTTTTCAAGCATTTTTTCGGCTACTTTGTCTTCTACCGAGCTTTGGATCACCCGGCGCAATGGGCGCGCTCCATAGACAGGGTCATATCCTTTTTCAGATATCAGGTCAATTGCCGATCCGTCGACAATCAAATTTACGCCAAGCGCTTTCATCCTGGTTTTGACCAAACCAAGCATTTTGGCGCAGATTTCCTTTATCTCATCGCGACTGAGTTTATGAAATACAATCGTTTCGTCTATCCTGTTGAGAAATTCCGGTTTAAATACCTGTTTGATCTCTTCCATGACAGCTTCGCGGATCCGCTCATGCTCCCTTATATCAGCATCAGTATCCGCGCCGGCTCTTTCAAACCCAAGCCGCATCCTTTGCTCAGTTATATTGCGCGCGCCGGCATTTGACGTCATAACGACGACGGTGTTTCTGAAATCTACGCGACGGCCTTGCGAATCTGTCAATATGCCGTCTTCCATGATTTGCAGCATAATGTTGAATACATCCTCGTGCGCCTTTTCTATCTCATCAAATAATAGTACGGAATACGGCTTACGTCGCACCTTTTCCGTCAGGTTGCCGCCCTCTTCGTACCCTATGTACCCAGGCGGAGAACCAATCATCTTTGACGTTGTGTGCTTTTCCATGTATTCTGACATATCTATGCGTATCATCGCGTTCTCGTCACCGAACATAGCGTCGGCCAAAGCCTTACATAACTCTGTTTTGCCCACGCCTGTCGGTCCAAGCAGCAAAAAAGAACCTATCGGGCGTTTGGGATCCTTCAACCCCACCCTACTGCGCCGCAACGCCTTTGCTATAGCTGTGACTGCTTCGTCCTGGCCAACAACGCGTTGGTGCAGTGACTGCTCCAAATGGAGCAAGCGTTCGCCTTCGTCTTGAGTTATACTGGTCACTGGAATGCCCGTCCATCCGGATACCACTTCCGCAATATCCTCAGCGCCTACGCTCCTCAATCCGCTGTTTTTAGTTTTTTCCCACTTTATCCGCGCTGCTTCGATTTCCGCGTTGAGCTCCTTTTCACGATCCCGGATCCCAGCCGCGCGTTCATAATCTTGGCTCAGTACAGCCGCTACCTTGTCCTTCGTCAGAGCTTCTTTCTGCGTTTCGAATTCTTTCAGATCAGGAGGAAGTTCAAGTTTGGCAAGCCTGACGCGCGACGACGCCTCGTCTATAAGGTCGATCGCCTTGTCAGGCAAATATCTATCGTTTATATACCTACTCGACATTTTTACCGCAGCTTCAATAGCTTCGTCCGTTATCTTAAGTTTGTGGTGCGCTTCGTATTTATCACGCAACCCCTTCAGAATCTGCGCGGACTCCTCCTGCGTCGGCTCGCTGACCGTAACAGGCTGGAATCGCCGCTCAAGAGCCGCGTCCTTTTCGACATATTTCTTGTATTCGTTAAGCGTAGTTGCGCCTATGATCTGCATTTCATAGCGGCCAAGCATCGGCTTTATAATGTTTGCCGCGTCGATCGCGCCCTCAGCAGCGCCCGCGCCAATGATCGTATGCAATTCGTCGACGAATAGGATTATATCTCCGGCTTCCTTAACCTCCTCGATCGCCGTTCTTACGCGCTCCTCAAAATCGCCTCTGTACTTTGTCCCTGCGAGCATACCGCTCAGGTCGAGCATAACAATGCGTTTGTTGAGAAGCGTATCCGGTACGTCGCCCGCGACAATGCGTTGCGCTATCCCCTCCGCGATCGCTGTTTTGCCTACGCCCGGCTCGCCTATGAGCACTGGGTTGTTTTTAGTGCGTCTGGACAGGATCTGGATAACGCGCTGTATTTCGTTTTCCCTGCCAATAACCGGGTCGAGCGCTCCGTTTTCGGCAGCTTCGGTCAGATCTCGGCTATACTGGTTGAGCGTCTTGGTTTCGCTTTTTCTGCTTACGGTCGCGGCGGCTTGTGATTTAACCGGCTTATAGACACATCTGATAAACACGTTTATAATGTCTGTGTAGAGTTGATTCAAATCGACGCCTGTCAAGAGTAATAACCTTGCCGCTACGCAGTCGTATTCGCGCAAAATTCCCATCAACAGGTGCTCGGTTCCTATATAGTTATGCCCTAACCTTCCTGCTTCAAGCGCCGCTATCTCGACTATTCGTTTTACGCGCGGCGACAGCCCCTGCAATGGTATATCCGCGCGTTCTCCGTGTTCCACGCGTTCCCCGCGGCCTACATGCTTGATAATCAGGTTAATGATGATCCGGCTTTCCAAGCCTGCCGCGCGCAGCACATTCGCCGCGATCCCCCCTTCTTCACGTGAGAGTCCAAAAAGTATATGCTCGCTACCGACATAGTTATGCCCTAATTCTAACGCCACCACTTGAGCCAGCTCGAATACATTTTTTGAGCGTTCGGTGAATCTATCTTCAAATCTCATATTGGTTTCCTCCTGCTATATTGAAACGGTCCATACGTATCGGTTTACAGTTCCCTATAATTTATTGATGATCATTTGCTTAAGTATGCTCGCCCTTATCGCGTCGCGCCCTTCCGGCCGCGCCGGCTGTAATGCCCTATTTCCAATCGCCGATAGTATCAGCTTTTCTTCCACGCCGTCAATGGCCCCCCCTTGGCGCAAGTTAGCGATGAGCGCCGCCGCAGTTTTTATGTCGACGCTATCACCGATAGCGTTAACTGTGTGCATAACCAGCCGCCGAGGCTCCATGGCTACGCGGGAAATCCTTATAAAACCTCCGCCGCCCCGTCTGCTCTCCACAATATATCCATGTTCCGGTGAAAAACGAGTCGCGATTACATAGTTTATCTGACTTGGTACGCAGTTGAACCTGTTTGCCAGCTCGGCGCGCCGCAACTCAGCTGTCCCGCCCATATCTCCTAACACTTCGTCAATAAATCCCGCTATTACATCGCTAATCCCCATAGTTTACCTCCAATAATAGTGCGTTTGACTTTGACTATCTTTGATTTTCTTCCCATTTTACATGAATCTCACTTTATTATCAATTTCGTGTTTTATCTATTACTGCTCAATACCGTTGCGTTGCCTCCCGTTTCCTTTAGTATTCTTAAAATATCTCCTGTTTTCTTTTAACTGACTAAAAGCCAATACCCAAGCTTGTTACAAAGGAGTAAATCACTAAATACGCACTATAAATAGGAGTTTTTTTGTTTATTTTGACAAAAATAGTCAATCGTTGATTTTTATATTGATTCTTATCTACCACTATAATAAAATGCTCGCATTCTTACTAAAAGGGGATTGAACGCAGGGGCGGATTTGGGGGAATGTAGTATTGTTTAACACTAAGCTAATAGACGAATATCGGAACTATTTGTCTGACGATCGTAAAGCGTCTTTGAACACAATTTCTTCGTACATCTGCGATATTACAAAGTTTTCCGACTATTTATGGTCGGAGGGGAAAACTGATTTTTTTGATGTTATGGAAGACGATGTACTGTTGTTTATATCGCTCCTTGAGAACAAGGGCCGTTCTCCAGCGACTATATCGCGCTGTGTCGCCTCCCTCAAAGCTTTTTTCAGTTATTTAACTGAAAAAGGCGTGGTCGAGTGTAACCCTATATTAGGAATATCGTCGTCGACCGCAGAAAAAAAACCTCCCCGGATACTTAGCGGCAAGGACGTCGTACGCCTACTGGAACAACCAGACGACAAAGACCCAAAAGGTTGCAGGGATAAAGCAATGATTGAAACGCTGTACGCTACTGGGATCCGCGTCAGCGAATTGGTCGCGCTCAATGAGAGCGACGTCAATCTGGCGACGCGTCTTATCACGTGCCGCGCCGGAAGAGAGCGGGTCATCCCTATATGCGCGACAGCTGTCAGGGCTATAGGAAATTTCATATCATCCGCTCGGAAGAATATGGCTGCTCCTGGAGAACTTGCGCTGTTCGTAAACACCTCCGGCAGCAGGATGTCCCGCCAAGGTTTTTGGAAAGTACTGAAATCCTACTCAGAAAAGGCTGGAATATCGAGTGATATCACACCGCAAATACTGCGCCATTCTTTCGCCGCGCATCTGCTCGAAAACGGCGCCGACCTCCGTTCGCTTCAGGAAATGCTTGGACATGCCGATATTTCGTCGACACAAGTATATGCCAAGGCTGTGAAGCGGCATCTCAAAGAAGTTTACCAACGAACGCATCCGAGGGCATAACTTAGATGTTATGAAATTAATAATGCAAACGAGGAATGATAATTATGAGAGATGAGACAAAATGCCTACATTCAGGCTATTCCCCAAAGGACACGGAGCCGGGCGCGTTGCCCATAGTGCAAAGCACAACCTATGTCTATGACTCTACCGAAGAGATGGGGTCTGTGTTTGACGAGCCGACAAAGAGCCTTATCTATTCGCGTTTCGCTAACCCCACTGTAATGGCAGTCGAACGCAAAATCGCCGACCTTGAGGGGGGTATCGGCGCTATGTGTACATCCTCCGGTCAGGCGGCCACACTAATATCATTATTGAACCTATGCAAATCTGGGGACAGCTTTATCAGCACCTCACAAATATATGGCGGTTCAGTAAATCTATTCGCCGTCACCTTAAAGAAGTTGGGTATCGAATGTGTTTTTGTCAGTAGCGACGCGTCCGCAGACGAGATCAACGCCGCTTTCAAGCCAAATACAAAGGCTGTATTCGGAGAAACGGTCGCCAATTCCGCCTTGACTGTGCTTGACATAGAGAAATTCGCGGATATCGCGCACTCGCACCATGTTCCGTTAATAATCGACAACACGTTCCCGACTCCAATCCTATGTAAGCCAATCGAGTTTGGAGCTGATATCATAGTGCATTCCACGTCGAAATATATGGACGGTCATGCCTTGCAAGTTGGCGGGGTCATTGTCGATAGTGGCGGTTTCGACTGGAGCGCCGGCGATTTTCCGGGTATCACTGAACCTGATATGTCATACCGGGGCATCAGATACACGGACGTGTATGGCAAGAGTGCTTATATCGTGAAGGCAAGGATGCAGTTGATGCGTGATTTTGGCGTATATCCATCCGCAAATTCGGCTTTTCTTCTCAATCTCGGACTGGAGACTCTCGCTATTCGAATGGAGCGTTACTGCGACAACGCGATGAAAGTTGCAAAATATCTCATAGGGGCGCCAAAAATAGAACGCGTGATTTATCCTGGCCTTGAAACAGACAAGTACTATCCTCTCGCGCGAAAGTACCTCAAGGGAGCGAGCGGCGTCATCGCGCTGGTGATGAAGGGCGGGAAGGACTCCGCCGTCCGGTTCCTTGATTCGCTGAAGTTGGCTTCAAATGAAACACACGTCGCGGATATTCGCACCTGCGTTTTGCACCCCGCGACCACGACACATCGGCAATTGACCGAGGAGCAGCTGAAAGCAGCCGACCTAGATCCAGGTCTGATCCGCTTGTCTGTCGGCCTTGAGCATGTGGATGATATTATCGAGGATATCGAGCAAGCGCTGGATGCTCTATAATTTTGCAAATACTTTCGACCTCGACTGCGAGTATAACGTTGCTATTTACAGTTGCTTTTCGTTACTTGCGAACAATATATTATTTTTGGGCAATATATTATTTTTGGGCAATATATTACTTTCGGACAATATATTCCTTGACTCGGCTGTATAGCCTTGGGCTTATCACAGCGTCAAGTTCGACGCCGCCTTCAAGGTATCTAGCCGCCGCCACCACGCCTTCTCTATGCAGCGCCTCAACAAGCGCTGCTTTACTATAGGGGATGTGGAGAGCCAATTTAATACTTTTTGCGCAGAGCGCCTCCTCAATTTTTTTTAGAAGCGTATCTATCCCCTGGCCTGTTTTCGCGGAGATTTCGACTATATTCTCGTTGTGCGCATGTATTTCCGACATTGTAAGATCGCATTTATTGAACGCTTCGATCCGTGCCGTGTCTCCCGCGCCAATTTCCGTTATAAGACGGTCTACGACGCGAACCTGTTCCTGCCATTCGGGGCTGGACGCGTCGATGACGTGTATGAGTAAATCCGCGTATTTCAGTTCCTCAAGAGTCGCTTTGAAAGCATCGACGAACTGGCGCGGCAAATTTCTGATAAATCCAACGGTGTCAGACAACAACGCCTCTTGCGTATCGCTTACAGCAAGACGGCGCGTCGTCGTGTCAAGCGTGTCGAAAAGTCTGTTTTCCGCTTGTATACCCGCTCCGGTTAGTGTATTGAGCAACGTTGATTTTCCGGCGTTCGTATACCCCACGAGCGCGACGACAGCGACGTTATTTTTCTCTCGCAGCCGGCGTTGGGTGTCGCGAGTTCTGATAACATCGATTAGTTCTTCTTCCAGTTTGGCTATTTTGCGACGGATATGCCGCCGATCAGTCTCGAGTTGCGTTTCGCCAGGACCGCGAGTACCTATTGGTGCGCTTGTGCCGGTTTGCTTTGTAAGGTGTTTCCACATACCTGTCAAGCGGGGCAGCATGTATTTGTACTGCGCGAGTTCAACCTGTAGTCGGCCCTCCCGCGTTCGCGCGCGCGACGCAAATATGTCAAGGATAAGCGACGGACGGTCGATTACCCTCAATTCCAGATCATCTGTGAGCGCCCTCATTTGCGATGGCGACAATTCATTGTCAAAAACAGCCAGCTTGCATTCGTATTTTTCCGCAAGCGCTTTTAGCTCCTTAACCTTGCCGTCTCCAATAAAAGAGCGCGGCTCAACTTTACGCCTGTTCTGGAGCGCTCTACACAAGCACACTCCCCCAGCCGTTTCAAGGAGCGCTTCAAGTTCATCAAGGCTTTCTTCTGTTGAACGTTCGCGTTGCTCCATGTTGTCGGCTGTAAGGCCGACAATCACCGCTTTTTCCGGCTCGTTAGCCACAAGTGTTTAGCCCACCTCATCTCGCGACTATTATTGAAGGCCGAATTTCCTGTTGAATTTATCGACACGCCCGCTGGTGTCCACTAGTTTTTGCTTACCTGTATAAAAGGGGTGACACTTTGAGCAGATTTCAATCCTGATATCCTTTTTTGTGCTTCCCGTTTCAATAACCTCGCCGCAAGCGCACTTTATTGTGGTTTGCTGATAATTGGGGTGTATCCCTTCTTTCATCATGTTCACCTCTTTCGCCACCAAATAACGTACAAGGCGAATTGTAGCATATGTATTTTTGAATTGCAAGAGTTTTTTCAAGAGTTGCTGTTCAGTTGGCATCCAAAAACACAGGTTGGTTACAGGCAACGCACTGGTACAGTGGTGAAAGCTTGTAATATTGGCCAAAACTTGTGTGCGGAGCCTGTAACCATTGCGAGTTTTTGGATGCCCTCTGAACAGTTACTTTCAAGAAACTACTATTTGGCGGGCTGTAGATATTTCTTTAGTTTTCCCATCATGTCTACCATATCGATGGGTTTGCCTATATGGTCGTTCATGCCGGCTTCTATGCACTTTTTTACATCCTCCCTAAATACATTTGCCGTCATCGCGACTATTGGTATTTCTTTCGCTTTAACAAAATCCAGTGCTCTGATTAGCTGCGTGGCTGTCAAACCATCCATTTCAGGCATTTGCACATCCATGAATATCATGTCATATTTGTCCGGCGAGTCGCCAAAAATCCTGACTGCCTCCGAACCATTGACAGCGTAATCAATTTCCAACTGTGTGGGTTCGAGCAACGATTGTACTATTTCACGGTTTATCTCTACATCTTCAGCAAGCAAAATGTGGCGTCCCCTATACGATTCAATCAGTTCAGTCTTGTGATTGTCAGGTACGGAAATGGCTTTGATGCCAACATGTGTGTTTATGCAGTCAATAATATCCGATGAAAACAAGGGCTTTGGCAAAAATCCATTGATACCTGCCTCTACAGCAGTCTGTTCAATTGTCATCCAATCATATGAGGAAATCATTATGATAACCGGATGTTCCACACCTGCAGCCTTTATCTCTCGGGATAGTTTTATGCCATCCATACCGGGCATCATCCAATCCACGAAACAGATATCGTATTTCCTGCCTTCTTTCAGCATTTTCAACGCCTCGCTCCCGACAGCCGCAGTGTCGCAAGTAATCCCTATCCGCCGCACAATTTCGGAAAAGTATTCCAGCGTATTTTGATCGTCGTCAACAATGAGCACTCTGACGTCTCTCAACATTGTTTGAACCGGCATGGTATTGTCGTGTTGTGATTTTGTGAGTTCAGCGCTAAATAAAAATGTCGACCCTTTGCCAAGATCGGACTTGATTTTTATTTCTCCGTTCATGAGTTCCACAATTTGTTTGCTTATGGCTAGACCAAGTCCCGTGCCGCCAAATTTTCTCGATGTGCTGCTCTCGGCTTGCTCAAAAGAATTAAATAGGCGTTTTTGCTGTTCCTCACTGATTCCGATGCCCGTGTCCGTAACTTCCACTTGGATGATGCACTTGTCTTCTTTTTCCCCAATCAGGCTTAGCTGCAACGCTATCGCTCCCGACTCGGGTGTGAACTTAACGGCGTTTGAAAGAAGGTTCGATATAACCTGGGCTAGCCGCTGGTCGTCGCCTACAAGCCTATGCGGGATATTCTTGTCAAGATTCACAGTAAATTTCTGGCCTTTTTCATTTACTCGGAAGACGATAACGTTGACTACTTTTTGTAGCATCGTTTCAAAGTTGAATTCCACATTCGATAATTCAAATCTATTCGCTTCGATTTTCGAGATATCAAGCACGTCATTGATGACTCCAAGCAAATGGGAAGAGGCTATCTCTATTTTTTCAAAGGCATAGTCCTTTTTCCCAAGATCAGACGTTGTTTTCCCAATTATCGTCATTCCCACAATGGCATTTATTGGCGTTCTGATTTCATGGCTCATGGTGGAAAGGAAGCTGCTTTTCGCCCTGCTGGCTGTTTGGGCTTTTTCCAAAGCAGCCCCGAGTTTTTGCGTCATTTCATTTCGTATTATCGTATTCGCGATAAGTAAGCTGGCGGATCGTAGTACAGATTCCTCCATCTCGCTAAATAGTCTCCCTTGGTGGCAGTCACTGTAACCAACAAATCCCCAAAACTTGTCCTGTAAGAATATCGGCACAATCAGAATTGACAAAACCCCTTGCACAGAAAATCTCTTTTGCTCAATCAGTGTCAAATCGCTTACAAGGCTGTTGATACACTCCCCTTGCGAGAGTCTGACTTCCCATCCCGGCAGTTCTTCTTCAAACGCCAATTTTTTGGAAGACTGATAACCCTGCGGCGACTGGACGCCTTCCGACCACTCGTAGAGCTGGTTGCTATACAGCTTCCCATCATCTTCAATTTGGTTCTTCCATAACCTCATACGGTCAACCCCAATAGCGACCGCCAATATCCCCATGCTGCTCAAGAGCGCGCTCTCAAACTGTCCCTGCTCCGCTTGTAGCAGACATGTAAGCGCGTCGTTGACAGTGCTGAGTAAAACGTCGCGATGTTCAATTTCTTTTAGCATGTTCTCACGCTTGCGCATATCCTGGACAAAACCCGCGATTATGTTGCCGGATTCGTATCTAATGCGAACAAGGGTTATCTCGGATGGCATCATTGTACCGTCAAGCAATTGATGCATCCATTCAAAATGGCAATAGCCGGTTTGAAGCGTTTCAACGATACGCTTTTTCGCCTTATCAATCGATAACTGCCCGTCAGGCTGGTGTTTCGGGGACAATTCAAAAAAACGGGTTATGTATTCCCGCTTGTCATTCAATCCGAATACTCTGATTGCCTCTCTATTGCATTCAATAATTTCGCAATCAATATCAAACATAGCGCATGCTTGAGGCATAGCATCCAATATCAGTCTTGCGCGCTCGCCTACATAAATCTCCCTTTTCCAAACCTCATGTATTTCGCGTGCTAATTCGCGGATCTCGTCGTTTACGCCGTTGCAATAAAGCGTGATCCCCTTAACGCCGCTTTTGTTAATGCTGTCCGTCAAACCTCTAAGCGGAATAAGAATACCACGGCGTATCGTGAAATAGATCGCTAGGATACACGCAATGGCTGTCGGCGTCATTATAACTGCCACAATCATTTTGTCCGCTGCGCTAAGTTCAGCAACCAAAGTAATCGCAAGCATCGCGATAATCAATATTATATTTGTATTACGTACGCGTGTAGAAATCATGTTCCTTTTTTGCGATTTGCTTTTTAAAACTGTTTTCATTACACGCTTTTCCTTCCAAATATATGTATCCGCCGGCGTTCGATAAGATATTAACATATTTCTTCATATAATTCAACATTATATGTGCAATAAAGTTGAATATCGATATTATATGTGTAAAATATCCAACTTGCTACGTTTGGACGATAAGACAAACCCGAACAGTCACCTATGGAGATGACGATGTTCGAGTTGTCATTTGGTGCGCGAGGCGGGACTTGAACCCGCACGCCATCAGACACACGCCCCTCAAACGTGCCTGTCTACCTATTCCAGCACTCGCGCATTTGGTTATAAGCAATGTGATTATAATCTGTAAATACAGGTTTGTCAACCGATTAATTGTATGTTATAATTCACTTCCAATTAATAGTGTGTTATAATCCACTAAGTCTCTGGAGTTACAGTTTACGTCTTGGTTACAGTTACACTGAAATGCAACATGGAATTTATGCTAGTGAGCGATAAATATTGAACGCTAGTATATGAACAGCAACCGGACCGGTTATTATTGAGCTTAATAACAACGGTTGTCCGGCAAAAAATGGGGGATATAGAAAGTGAATGTTTTGCTGACAGGAGGTACTGGGTATATTGGGTCACATATTGCGGTCGAACTTTTGAATTCTGGATATGATGTGACTATCGCGGACGATTTTTCGAATAGTTCCCCTGAAGTCGCAGGGTACATAACGAAAATATCAGGAAAAAGCCCAATAGTGTACGAGCTTGACGCAACTGACAACGCCAGCGTCGACGCAATGTTTCGAGAATGCCTGCCAAACGCAGTTATTCATTTAGCAGGGTTCAAAGCAGTTGGGGAATCGGTTTTTGCCCCGCTGAAATACTACAGGAACAACCTCGACTGTACATTGACGCTGCTTGAGGCCATGGAAAGGCACGGGGTCTGGCGGCTCATCTTCAGTTCGTCCGCCACAGTATATGGAAATCAGGAACGTTTACCGTACACAGAGGATATGCAGACAAGAGAGTGTTCCAATCCATATGGTAGCACAAAACAGATAATCGAACGTATAATAACAGACACTTCCGCGAACGGGTGGCTGTCGTCCGTCATATTGCGTTACTTCAATCCTGTAGGCGCCCACAAAAGCGGCCTAATTGGGGAATCTCCCCGCAATGAGCCGAACAACCTTATGCCGTATATCACGCAAGTCGCCATCGGCAAACTCCCGAAGCTGAAAGTATACGGCAACGATTATCCCACAAGCGATGGAACCGGTATTCGCGACTATATTCATGTTGTAGATCTTGCGAAGGGACACGTAAAAGCGCTTGAATACTCCTTGACGCGAAGCGGCGTTGAAATATTCAATCTTGGGACGGGCCACGGATATAGCGTCCTGGAGCTTATTGATATCTATGAGCGCGTGAACAATATAAAAATCCCATTTGTAATAGCCCCGCGACGTCCCGGCGACCTGCCGGAATCTTATGCAGACGCGACAAAAGCGGAAAAAATGCTTGGATGGAAAACAGAGCTGACAATTGAAGACATGTGCCGCGACTCATACGCCGCCGCGCGTCTCGGGACGTCTTAAGGGCTGCTTGGAAATAAACTCTATTCCCGCGCAGCCCACTTTAGTCTTAATGCCAGGCTGAAAATAACCAGCCTTGAATTTGGATCAGTCTTCCTTCCAGCGTAGATTCTTTATAAGCCTCGAAGCGTGTATAGTGTTTACCGCAATTAACGCTGCGAAGATTATCTTTATGCTAAGGGCGTGTTTGTCAGCAAGCGTGACGAAACTGAAATATACAGCGGAAAAATAGCAAAATACAGCTTTACCCGGCGCGAGCTTGCCATAAACAAATCCTGACGTATAATAAAACCCAAGAGCCGACGCTATTACCGCCAGGCACTGGTAACAATAGCTGAGCAAAACAGGGTTCGCCGCGTTCTGTCTGTAAATTATTATTAACCAATAGCAGACAAACAGCGATGGGACTACGCTTAATGTGAATTTTGTCTTGCGTTGCGGATCTTGGAACATCTCTACAGCGAAAAACGCGACCGAAATCGCTGAAAACGCAGACAATATCAAGAAAACCAACTCTGTAGCAGGTATAGGCCCGGTTACATTCAAATTCATGTAGTACATCACTGTCGCGCCAATCCATATAGCTCCTATTAATGTAAAAACTATCGGGATTGCGACCGGATATGTGCCGAAAGCATTTTCAAAACCATTTTCAGATTTGTGCTTCACAGCGACGCGTATGGAAAATATAAGAATAAATAGTAGAAAAACAATGGAGACTGCTATAAGCGCGTTTGTTATATCGGCGCCGCGCCGAGGTAGCCCGGTTTCTTCATCAAAAGCATTCACGAGTTCCATCAATCTGATGTAAAACCCCGCTGCTCCAGCCACAAATGTAAAAAATGGCATAAAAACGGATGATAGTCGCATAACTCAGTCCAATCCTATATTTTTTATTTCCTGCACATTCTACAACAATCAATCTCGTCAGTCAAGCAAACATATATATAAATCATCCAAACATATATATAAATCATCCAAATCTGAATTAAATCTGAACATATTTATTAAACATCAGAACATAAACGCCAATCCTCCGCCACCTGCTTAACAGTCTTGTCATCTGGCGTCATTGTTGCCTCTTCCGTTATTCTGGAGCAGAATTGCTTCCATGAGCGATATATATATTCTTTCCGCATTTTTGCGAAAACCTTTTTCAAGGGCTAACGCTTGCTTTTCATTGGTGCAATATAACGATAGCGACACAATCTCACCCAATCCGTCTGACAAAGACATCTGCGCAGTGTAGCTTCCGTCAGGATTCGCGGTGTTCATTGTTTTAATCATTTCGTCGCGGCTGATCGAATTTCGGGTAGCGAACGCGTTATTCTCAGCTTTGCGGCGTACTGAAAAAGGTAGGTTGTTTTCAGTTATCTCTCCGTTGCGCTCCCCTTTTGTGGTTAGTGAGTACTTATTATCCCTAAACCGCACATGTTCAGTCTTGACAAGCTCCGAGACACATTCAATGAAGTCGAAATAACTGAACCCGTCGTCGCACATCACCAGCCCGGTCAACGCTTCAAGCGTCACCGGTTTTGGCAAACGCCGCAGGATATACAGTATTAGTATTTTAATTTCTATTTTTTCATGTATAAATCCAAAGTTCCCTTGCATGAATATCGTCTCCTGGCGCCATCTTTGTTTTTGAAAGTATAACATATTGTAGGCTTCGTCCGCAACCTAAAGTCGAGGTTAATATTTACGGTTAATATTCAGAGGTATCCCACAAAAAGTTACTATTCAGACGGCATCCAAAAACACAGATTGGTTACAGGCAACGCACTGGTACACTGGTGAAAACTAGTAATAATGGCCAAAACTTGTGTGCGGAG
>JGI24702J35022_10000661_pt1 | contig 20950 bp, 17 predicted proteins | sample TergutTh196P4_FD_35022 | JGI IMG/M metagenome (IMG submission 35022)
CGGTTTTCCGCCGGGCGGCGCGGACTGCGCCAACACAAGGGATCGGAAAGAGGAATAGCCCAAAACCGCTGCGCCCAGGGTAATAGCCAACAGGGGCAGGGCATGCAAAAACGCGCTTAGCCCGTCGCCCCGTACGGAGAACTGGGCGTAGACATCCATGGCGTACACGTTGACCTGAAAGCCCGCCGGAATGCTGAAATCCCCCAAAGCGAGCAAAAAAGTCAGCAGCCCCGCGCTGACCAGCAAGTGGCGTGATTGGGGGAGAATCACGGCCCGCAGCCGGGCAAGGGGCGGCAAGGCCAGGGCGGCGGCGTCCCACTCGGCCCGGTCCAGGGCCTGCAGGCCATAGCCGATCAGGGCAAAGCATAGGGGGAAGAAGTAGAATACGCTGACCCATATTGCCCCCAATCCGCCGGAAAAGGGGATAGCCAGGCGATCAAAAAAGAAAATCCAGCCCTGGGCAAATACGCAGGGGGGGATCAGCATGGCGGCGAGGCACCATGGCGCCAGCGCCCTGGTCGAGTTCCTTATTGACATTCATCTTAACATCGGCTACAATGAATTGCAATAGATTTGCCCCTTGTTGGGTAAATCCCAAATCTCAATCGGTTACAAAATGGAGGTCGCTGGATGCGGTACAAAGAGACCCGGACATACGAGTATGAAGATAAAATTCAGTATTTCTTTGCGCTGTTTTCCAATGACAGCGTGTTTATCGGCGGGAAGAAATATCCGCTGGGGCAGATTACAACAGAGTATCTGAACCTGGACACCAAGACGATAGATCTGCTGTCACTGCACGGTGCGATGTTCGATGGCTATGCGGAGGAGGTGCTGCTCAAGGGCAGCGAGGCAGACAAAAATAATCCAGCTGTGCTTGCCGATGTACAGGACAAGCTCAACTGGATTCTGGATTGGTTTTTGAAGTTGCCGCTCTATCGCGATCTGAACATGGATCACGACCGCCTGCGGAACATGTTTATGCTCATGCGCAACGAAAAGCCGGAGATGTGGAAGTTGATGATGACGCCCGGAACCAGCGAGGCGAAATACTTCTCCGCGCTCACAAGTCAGTTTGCCATCAACGGTGTGCAGCTGCTAACCTTCCGGCACTACGTGATGCCCATGCTGGACATCTTCTTTGAGAGGCTGAAGAAACGTAATGCGGAAGCCTACGCGATAGGCCTCTATCACTTCATGGCGGACGTGGATTTTGTGAACAAGCTTGTCGATGCCCTGCCCGACGAAAAGATATATCAATTTTCTCAGGCATGCGATGCAACGCAGCAGTATGTCCCCATGCCAGACCCAACGGATAAGATGCGCTATATCATAGCGGAGCGCATGGCGTTCATCCGGCTGGGGGATTTCTTACAGACCGACTTCTTCCGCGCACTGCAATACGGGAATGCCCCGCGCCGCTGCCACAACTGCGGCAGGTTCTTTTTGCTCACGGCGGGGTATAATACCTGTTACTGCAATAACATCGCACCAGGCGAAACGGAGCGCACCTGCCGCAAGGTCGGGGCGCACAAGAAAGCTGAGGCCAAAGAAAAAACGCCGGCACAGATGGAATACCGACGAGTATACAACCGATTGAAGACGCAAAAGAGCCGGGGTAAGATTTCTATTGATGAATGGAATGCTGCTGTTGCTGAAGCCCTGGAGGTGAAGGACCGGGCAGAGCGTGGGGAGCTCACTGATGAAGAAACGAAGGCGGTGTTTGAGGGAATAGGACGGCTATAACGGCAATCATCCGAAACTGTGATTATATCCGCCTCTGTCCTTATCCTGCGAGGCCTCCAACCGATCGAGTATTTCACTGCGACTTTTGCGCAGGAAATCATTGAATTCTTTGTCAAAATAGCGTGCCGGACGAACCACTTTGTCCATTTGCTTACGCAACTCCTTGCGCAATTTTTCCATATCCTGATGCCGTGAGCTGCTGTTGTGTATGTCCCGCGCTTTCGTGAGGCAGTCAAACAGGAAATCCACCATTTCATCGCGCAGCGTGCGGTCAAAAATCCCTTCCTCGGCGGTGGTGTACGTGCCAAACACAAGCGCATCGGAAACAGACAGGATTTGATCCGCAGTCTGCTGCGCCTTGTCCGCCTCGCGGCCTTGGAACCAGTTGGCGCTTTCACTTGGATCATAGCGCCCGAGCAATTGTTTACGGAACTCGGAATTCTTGGACCAGTTCATTTTAACCCACCCATTCACGCTAGCCTTTTCAAGGATTTGACGGACGATGGCAACCCGCTGGCAAACCACCGGCACGTGCCCTGGGTTTTCGATGTACGCCAGAATGGAGGGCGAATACAGGTGTATATATTCATCTGGCCCGAGCTCCAACAAATCGATCATCATAATGTCCGCATAGCTTTCACGCAGCAGTTCGTAAATCGTGTTGATTGCATCTTCATATTGCGCAGGGACTGTCTTGCGCTTTGTATCCAGCAGGATATCGATTCTTTTTTGTATCATGGCTTCATAGGATCGCCGGCTCAAAACGCTGGCTTTGTTTTGGCCGAAATGCGCCGCAGCCAATTGCTGTGAAAGAGACGCCTCTGTTAGCAAGTTAAATATGACATCCTTTAGCCGATCCATGAGGTCGTTGAAATAGGAGAGCTCAGGGTACAAACAATTCTTGCAAAGCCGCCTCATAATTTCTTCCGCCAAGAAATCCACTGCGATGGGATTAGATTGCTCCAGCAATGCCATGATTAACCAGATCGCGGCGCATGTGCACATGACACGAATGCGTTCTCGCTGCAAACGCGGGGCAATGCCCAAATAGTGGGCCGCCTCGTGGCCAAGCATTGTGATCATCAGTTTTGGCTCGGCGATGGTCTGCTGGGGCGTTTCAAGCAGGAACAACAGGCTGGTTTCTGGCATGCGGGACTCATTGAACATTTCGTAGGTTTTAGTGAAGCGGCAATGCATGGGCACCAACAAGTGTGCGAAGCTGCGGGGTTCTTGGTCGTCCCCGGTCTGCAGTCTAAAGTAGTCGCCGATTTGGCGGAAAAACGCACTGCAATATTCCACCACGCCGGTGCAAAGGTCGTCCGAGGGCGGAATGCAGTCGGATGCAGGGAGCATGATGGCATCCGAGCGCATCATGTGGTTGGCTAGCCGATCCCAATCAGTCAAATACGCATTGGTGGCCCAAGCGTGTTTGCGCAATTCGAGCATCGGCCCGTCCGATTTTGGATTCCGAAGCAGTTTCTCTAGCCACGCGCAAAAAAGCGTGGCGCCATCCAACAGCAGGTAACAGATACTGTCGTCAATATAACTTTCACTCATTGCGCGTAGCATATGCACCTGTCCCATGAACTCCTTATACCAAGGTTGCTGGCGTACGCCGATGTTGATCTCTTCCAGGCTTCGTGCGTATTCTAGCAAATGCTGGCAGCATTCCTGCAACCTCCTCTGTTCCTTCGGGGCCGCGTTGCTCTCCAGCCCAACGCCCGGCTTTTCATTAATCTCGGCAATCCCGTCCAGACTCATCTTGTCCCCAACAATGGTCTGGAGATGGGAGATTCCGTAGCGGAGGGGCTTGCCTTCGTATTTTCCATCCTTGAGCAAGCGCATGAGGGCGTGCATGATCTCATAGAAGTGCACCGTAAATACAATGTTGGGATCGTCGGTACCCTTGTCGTGCGCTTTCTCCAGATTGAAGCCATAATCTTCATTCCCGAAGAAGAAACTGCCGGGTACCCCGGGGTCAAATTCATTGGGGATGAAATTCCATGAGTATTGCCCGGTTTTTTTCTCATTCCTGCCCCATTCTACGATTTTCTTGATTACCTCCGCTGCATAGCCGGGGCGCGATTGTACCACCTGGAAATTCAGGCAACTCAATCTTTCCCATTTTTCCTCTTCCCCTTCTTCCACGCGCAGGGGGCTTTTTTTGTCCAGATCTTCGTAGCGATAAGCATCTAACTGCGCATAATCCAATGCGCAGATGGTGCGGGTATATGCCCGGAAGCCCTTCGTGTTATACAGCGCCTGCGCGGTTGTGAGCACCGGCTTGACGCTGTCGCTCTGCCAACAGACCATGAATTCTGCGATGTGCATGGTCTCGTAGATCAGAAACTCGAATTTCTTATCGGCATTGCATTCCGTCAGGATTCTTTGCAATTGGTCCAAGGGGTTTTCTTGCGCGCAGCGGAAGAAATCATCCGCCAGATAGACGCTGGTGAAAAAACGAAAGGCTTTGCGGTTCGTATTCCAGAAGCGGTCTACTGTATCCTTCTGCTTGTCCGGCCACTCCCGGACAATGAAAAGCGGGTAGGCAGAATGCACGCCCTTCAGGCGGATGGGGTCCCGGCTAGCATGGGCGATAGAACGCATGAATTCCCTATCGGCCTCAGAGTCCTTGTCGTCCACCTTGATGCGGGTCTCCAAGATGGCATCAAAATCACCGCAGGCAATGTCGAAGTGGCATTCCTCTGCAATTTCGTCGCGGCCCTTGCGGAGATCAGCCAGGTTGTTGGCGCTTTCCCAAAATTCAGAAAAAACATTTTCATCGGCCTTGCCATCCGTCTTATTGTCCGTCTTGTCTTTCGCCCTGTAGTTTACCTTGAGCATAATCAGATTGCGCAGATCAATCATTCTTCCGTCCCCCTTTGATCCCCATTAAGTTGCGCAGAGCCTCACGGCATTGATCGGCTTCTAGTTTAAGTTTTGCTTTTACACGTTTTGCTTCAGCTATCCGCTCAGATCGGTTGGCCTCATCCCGCAATTGTTCTGTATCTTCAAACAAATCACTGGCTTCCAAATGATTAGCGTCCTCTCGCAATTGTTCGACTTCCTCTTCCAGCCGTTCGGCCTCCTGCTCCAATCGTTCGGCTTCCTTCTGTGAGTGGGCGGCCCCCAGCAAATCTTCTAAAGGAAAGTCACGGATGCGCCGCTTCAGCTTCTTGATCCCCAGTTGCCTTCTCATCCATCTGATGTCTTTTTTCCACTGTGCGCGCCTGTCGTCATCTAGGGCAGAACTGTTTATGTACTCCTGCAGCCATGGCCAAAAGCGTAACAAAAAATAGTAACCGAGCACAGTTTTCATATCAAGTTTGTTGTCTTGCAGCGGGACCAGGATGCTGTGCGCCGGCGCGGGGCTCTCCCCCTCCTGAAGCATTCGCAATGTCATCATCAACCAGAGGGCAAAGGCCATTTCCTCACTTCGGATCCCGGCGGGATCATTATGCGCAAGCAGGGGAACCAGCAGCAGTGCACCAATCTCGGAATGGACCGTGTTGCCGAAACACTGCCTCACGAATTCGCACAGAAAGTAGGAGGCCGCGCAGTCTTTCTGGTTTTCGCAAGGGTCCGCTTGCAGGCATTTGCTGCAACAGTATGGGGATTCCGTAGGGGAGACTCTCTCTGGGCATTCCTGGGAGGAGGGTTCCCGCAGGCGGCATCTTCCGCCCTCACAGTGGGCGTATTCCAGTGCGTTAGAGATCAACATCGCGTCGGTGCCGGCATAATGCACTTGCCAAAGCGCCTGCCGCTTTTTCTGATCAGCTATCCCCTCCGGACGGTTCCCATAGGCAAAGACCGCCTTGACGACTTCTTCGGCATCTCTAAGCCAGTCTTTCGGCGGTTTGCGACGATGGGGGCGGCGCTGCGGGTAACGATTGAGCAACCCAAACCAACGCACCGCCATGCCGACCCGCTCGGCCAGTACAGCGCTTCGTTCATATTTAATATCATCAGTATAATAATATCTACGCAATGTGTCATACAATTCATCAAGCTCATCGTTGCCATTCAATAGCGGCACTGGCAAGGCGCTGGAAAGATAAATTGTCAGCGTGGAAGGTACGCCCTGTTCCCGTTCCTCGGCCAGCTGCCAATCCTGCGCCAAGGAAGTTTTCGCGTCAATGGCCACGACCTTCGCCGCGCGCCAGGAGTCCGGCAGACGGCTTTTCTTTTCGTACACCTGGAAATCCCATGGGCGCTGCAAATGGCGATAGATGCGCCAATAGGCCGACCAACCCAAAATCATGGCGAGGCTCAGCGCAAGCCAAGCGAACAAAATAAAAATGGGATAGCGCAAGTTGTCCGAGTCCTTACCATGCGCAAACACCGAAGCGGAAAACCATACCGCATCCAGCGCGACAGAAGCAAGCCAAAAGCGAAAAGACAAGTCCAAGCGCTCGGGGTTGTCCGTGTTTGTCCCGATCAACCGCGTTAATTCGTTCAGGGCCGCAGGAATGTCCTTTTTGGGGTCGGCGGAGACCGCTGCATCCTGCCGATTTTCGCCCCGCGCCCACTGTAGCTTGCCGCGCATCCAGTGCAACGAAAAAACAAACAGCGCGGCCAAACTGACATTCACAGCGACAGAAGCGCCGTCAATCAATGATTTATACGTGATATAATGAGGTGAAAACCACGATGTGAAATCGGACCACGATGACGAACAGCAAAACCTAAAAATAAAAAGCCCTAATAGGCAGGTGGCGGACAAACCCACGCCCCACCAGAGCAATTTCTGTGCACTTTTTATGATTCGTTTGTGCTTATTTGTGTTCTTTGCTCCCCCTTGCCCTGCTTGAGTCATCGCGGCATACCTTTCAGTAAGGATTCATCTAGCCGGAATAATTTTCCAAACAAACAGCCAGCAAAAAAATAATTGAAAGGAGGCGCACGCAACCAACCTTTCATGGCGTTATCATCACCAAACCCTTGCGTTCATTACCCCATATCAGGGAAAAACTCACGCAGGAGATCATCTAATTTCTTGTTTGAACGCTCCAAGGCTTCGCGGAACGCGGAGTCATCGTGCTGCAGGGATACGCCGCTGGCCTGCCCATTGAGACCGTCCCCATAATGCTTTTTATCGCTTTGATCAAAGTAGCCGGGGCGGCTCTCCATAGGCCGATCAAATGGACTGAGCGGCATTGACAGCCTTCTGGCCATCGTTTCATAGCTGACTCCTGCGTTCATGAAAATCCCTTTCTATCTCCCCCATAAATTGACAATAAAATATTCCCCTACGCAAGTATATGTCGAGTGCAAGGGAACGGTGCAATTATATTATAACTCACATTAACGCTTGAAATCAAGTTCAAGCCGAGATTATTTCCCTCCCTAAAAAGAAATTTCGCCTGAATGCCCAACATATGTATAGAAACACCCTGATTATGGGGATTTCCGGGGAATGCACATGGAAATATGTGTCATGTATTTAAGCATAAGAATTATTTCTGCTTTGTCAAGACCTTTTCGGATAAGTTTAAAATAAATTTACAATTTGTTCACACAACTAGCAACAGTCAACTCGCGGATCCTCGTAAGCCATGTCACTTGTGGGAGTTTCTGAGTTTCGCTGTAAGCATGCTAGGAAAAAGATGCGCCACATATAAATTGTTTTAGCGTGCTGATATCTGTCAAAATAATATCAGACGTGCCATCCTCAAATACAGGAAAGGGGATATCCGTCAACAATACCTTTTGAATATCTGTTCCTTCACACAAATCCATAAAGTTACTTTCCCGGAGCCATTTCGCATTCTCATTCAATTTAAAACGATAGCCTGCTGCATCAGTCGAGCTGAGTTCATCGTGTACGCTTCGATACCTTGCTTTGCTATGGATATCTGTCAACACCTTGCATTCAATTAAGAGTGCCAGGCACAAACTCTTATGATATGCCAATACATCAATTTCACGCGGACACTTGGATTGCGGGTTGACCAACAACGTATCTCCGTCTCCGTAGTCCCAACTCCCGCTGTCATATTTAACTTGGCCCGCGACGAAGCCCATATCCCTCAATGCGTTTATAGTTTCTTGCTCGAATTTATCTGTGAAGGCTTTTTTTTCTTACTGAATCAGGAAGATCAATGCCCATTTCGCGCCCCGGCAAACGGAAAATCTGACTCTCCACGAAATTATTTATAGAGTCCCCCAGAAGGGTCAAGGATGTCGCAAAAAAGCCCTGCTTGTGAATTCTCAGAATAGGCCGTTCCACGGCAATATTCAGCATAGGCACCGCTGCATCCCTTGTTTGTCGTTCAAGCCACGGCCGCTGCCAAAACATGCTTTCCATATGTTGCTGTGAAGTAAACTCTTCGATCACAGGGAACCCGTGCTTTGGAATTATAATCGCATTGGCAAGAATATTTTCTGCGGTTGAGGATAATGAAACGACATAGCAAAACATAAAAACCCTAGTCCAGAGCGCTCTCCAAAATCTTTTTTTGCTCGATGGAATATAAGCATAAAAAGTATCCCTAAGCAAAGGAATATCGGCGGGCTGTGTGTCCAGCAGGACAGCTTCAATCGCTTTCCGAAATTCAATCCCATCGCACATAAGCTGTGTATTTTCATCGCTGACCCGCAAACGCGTCCCCTTGCCGATCATCGCCTGATTCGTTGCCAAAATGAACGGAATATTTTTTTTGTGGTGCGCCAATTGCCCCCGCCGATATTCCGCCGCTTGCTCGGGCAAGAAATTAAAATAAGCGTGCATATTGGCCAGTTGCTCCATCATGTGGCATTGGAATATAAGTTGCTTTAATACGGTTATATCCTTGCCTTCCTTCTGCGCCTCATAATTATTTTTCCATACAAAGGGTAGACTTGCTTTCGCCGCAGGCCCGATCCACTCCTTTTCCTCTGCATCTTTATACTGGCCATAATACACCTCCCCGATAACTTGGATTAGCACGGGAAGCGCCCAGCTTTGATTTATTTGATTGCTAAGAAGAGTCGTGCTATCATAGAAAGTACGCCAAAGCGCTTTGAGCTCTCGTTCGCTGGCAATGGTTTGGTCGTATGATAGCTCCTCTGAAAAGCAGATATCTTCAAGAGATAACGCATTAATGATAGATTTCGCCTGTTCTAAGGTCTTAAGCAATTCATTCAAGCGTAATATCCTCCTGAGAACGAAATAACCGAAGGCAATCGCCTCCGGTATAGCTGCTGGAGCTTCCAAGCAGATTCGAACTGCTGACCTCATCCTTACCAATCCCGAAAAGTATCCCCCTTTACCTCCCGGCCAATCCCTCCTGTTCCCATGTAAACTCGTTGATTCACAAGGCTTTGTAGCTTCGCTGGGTGTCCAGATGAAGCAACCGCCCAATGCTGTTGAAATTCCAAAAAAGTGGCCTTACCCGGAAAAGTGTTAGAAAAATGTTAGAAAAGCCTGCCATTACAGTTTGGCTAGGATAAGCGCAAGTTTGGTCGTTTTGTGCACAAAAAAGCTTTGGGCGTTTATCATTCAACGGGGATCGCAAACGTCGCGCCGTCTTCTCCGCCTTTGTAATTCTCGGTATACATAAGCGCCAGTCCTGCGGTGTCGGCCGGGACTTCGAAGATCATAGCATACTGGACAGTCTTGTTAGGCTCCAGATTGTATTCTTCGGGCATCATAGTGCCGTCTAGCGGGGGGATTGCCCAAATGTACTCGGTGAAATCGGGTGAGTCCATGTAAAAATCGAAGAGGCCCATGGGAATGGGCTCGTCCCAGATGCTTTTCACGGTAAGCAGGACTTTATACAGCTGATGGTCTTCCTCCGCCGCGTAGCCCATGTAGGCATCCGCTTTTTCAATGGAATGCACCATGAATTCAAACCATTTTGTTGCGTAGGTCTTGCCGGGTTCGGCGGTCACGTCCCCGGGGGTGTTCCCGGAGATAAAATCGGAGATGGATTCTCGGCGCTTCTCTGCCGGGTTGGTGAAACTGATTGTGTGACTGCAACCTGTCAGGCCAATGAAAACAAACGCCGCCGCCAAGAGCAGAGCCGCTAATCGGATTCGCATGATAGTTCCCCCTTATTTTTAATTTGACGGCTTTTCCACAGCCAAACAACCGCCAAGGCAACGAGCGCCAACCCGATCCATTGGGAGGTTGACAGTATCCAAACGCCGCGATTGGCGTCGCCCCGGAAGAATTCAAGGACAAAGCGCCCAATAGAGTAAACTATCAGGTAGACAGGGAAAAGCGGAAGCTTCGGCCAATGGCGCTCGGGCCTGACGATCAGGAAACCCAACAATGCAATAAAACAGAACCCCGCCTCGAACAGCTGGACAGGGAAACGCGTGCCATCGGCAAGCTCAATCCCGTAGCAACAGCCCGCGCAATAGCAGCCAACGCGGCCCAGGCTCTGGAACGCCAGCCCAACATAGGCCCCCATATCAAGCACTTTTTTTAGTTCAATGCGACCGATTTTCGCCCACAGTGCCGCCATGCCGAGCGCGCCGAGCAGCCCTCCGTAGAACACGCCGCCTGCACTGAGGATGCGAAGCCAGTGCTGTGTTGTCCAAAAACCCGGCTCACTGCCATGCTTGACAATCTGCCCGATTGCGCCGAACACCCTCGCACCCGCAAGTGCGCCTATCACCGCGAACGTGAGAACACACAGGACGTCCCGCATTCTCAGGCCAAATGCCTTGTGCTTCACCAACGCAATGGCGAAAGCAAACACAATGCCGAGAATCGCCATTACGATATACATTGGGAAAGGGTCGCCGTCGACATAAACAAAGGGCAGCATACTAAACTTTACATGAGCATATGGGGTGCCCACTATTCCTTTCGCATTAGTTTCACAAAAGCGGCAGGGCATCAGGGGCTGCTCCGCCGTGCTGGATTTTAGGGCTATTCTGTACGACTCCTCTCCGCGATCTGCTCCAATTCTGCTCTAGTTAGCACCAAGTCATTATCGGGGTGCAAGCTTTTAAAGGTGTCTCCGTCCACGGGGTCTGCACGGTAAAAGGTCTGCCAAGGGTTCACCACGAAAGTAAATCTAGCAACAGGAAACTCGCTATATTCCTTCGGATCTACACCACTTAAAAAAACAATCAATTCATCGCCAACTGCACGCGTGACGAAATCAGGGTTTATAAGCAATAGGTTGCCAAGTTGTCCGCCAGCTTGTGCAACTTCTATCATCTCGCCCGGACGGACGTTGCCTTTAAATACTTCCAAAACCCTAAGTTGGTGAATCGTATAGATATCATTACTTGGCCATTCGCCAAGCGAAATATTGAGCATCTCTGTTCTTTCGCCCAAGACCTCCACTCGCGCAATATATCTTTCAGCAGCGGCGGCAAGCGAGTCAATGTTGCTGTAGCGCTGCCAGCTTGCATGGAAATATGAAGTATATACTTCACCGTCGCTCAAGTCATAACTTTCTGCCCAAGCAGGCAAGTGCATGCCGGTATATTGTGCCTGAGTAGTCTTGTTTTGTGTTTGAGTGGTCTTGTTTTCCGCTTTTGTAGTCTCATTTTGTGCTTGGGTAGCCTCTTGCCTTTGTATATTTCCTTCTGTTGGTCGCGCTGCATTCTCATCTGCAATGTTGCTTGGGCTGTCAGTCACGCATGAGGTTAAAACCAGCGAAAATGCTAACGCTAAGGCTATAACTAAAAGCAGATTTTTCATGAGTATATTCTCCCTATTTGTATAATATATTAACGCTGTCCATGTCATATGATGTGGGGGCGGTCAGAACTCCTCTGTCTCTATCTACATTCATTAAACTATTTGTTACATTAGAATTCATGTTTTTGTCTCCTAATCCCATCACGTGTCCAAGCTCATGAGCCATCGTGCTTTTTATAACGTTACTCAGGCGAGTTGCGTTATTTCCTGCATCTGCTTGTATGACTCTTGAGTTCAATTCGATCTGAAATTGTGGCATGAAAGCAACACCCCAAGTAGCATTCTGTGGAGTCATACGTCCATGCCAAGATTCAGGATTTGGCTGTGCGATAACCCGATTGTTCGAGCTGGAGCTTGGTACAGGAAACCAAGTATTTGCATTGCTGTTATTCCAACTGGTTCTGCCATTTTCCATAGCTGTCCGCCAAGTTGAATCAGTGAGGCCTGAAGCAATTTCATATGTTTTTAACGGAATTCTGGCATAACCATACCACAGTTTATTAACAGTTTCGTGGCGGCTGTAATCAAACGCTGGGCCTTCAGATATCCAGCAGGCAGTTTGGTCCCATGTGATGCTGACTGTATTATCCCACCTATAAGATCCTGGTGCACGAACCTCGCCGACCGAATCTCTCCATCCACCAAAAATAAAATCCGTTAGTGCCAGAGATCCGCTTCCGCTTAGCGTGATATTGCCAGGTATGGGAAAAGATTGGGATGCTGGCGCTGAACCACTGGCACCATTTTTACTGTAAGTAATTGTTAGTGTCGTCGGCTGCACTGCCTCCGCCGCTTGTGTAACCAAAACAAATGTTGCATCTCCACCGCCTGATATAGTTATCAGGCCTATTCTGACGGAAGTAGTATCGTTTGCCGTGACGGACAGCGTGAAGGAACCATTGTTTGAACCGCTTGCTTTTGAAGAAGTAAGCCAGAGTTGGTTAGAAGATATAGTCCAACTTGTGTTAGAAAAGATGCTAAAGCTAGAGCTTGCTGCGGCAGCACCGGGTCCCCAGGAGGTCGAACTCACTCTTAGAAAGGTGGTTGGCGGCGGGCACAAACAAACGTACACCAATTCGACCGCATCACAGGCCGCATCCAGCGGATCACAGCCCGCCCTTGAACCCGCTCCGCCTGCCATCGCCCTGCCCGCCACAGCCTTTGTGACAACAAACTCATCCGAGCCTTCGTCCTCAATCCGGGCCAGCACCGCCGTCGCGATTGCGTTCATGGGCGCGACAAAGGCCTCCTGGAATGCGGGGGTTTCCATGAAAGCCGCTAGGCCAAGCTCGCCGCTGTAATAGCTGTCGAGCACGGAACCCACATCAAGTGAACTATATATTTCCAAGCTGTCAAGCCCGAAAGAACTGATCACTGTATCCATTTTTTCTTCGGTGACCAACTGCTTTGAAGCCGCTTGGTTGTCCTGCCTCTCCTGTTTGCTTACGGCGCCGCGGCCCTTTTCCATGGAGGGCTCCTCCGCGTTCAGCGCCGCCAGATTTTGAATATAGAGCGCTGTCACCCAGGCTAAAACATAGCTGAGTGTTTCATCCTCTTCTTCAAACAAAGCTTCCGTTTCCAGGCTGATCGCTTCCCAGCCCTCGAAGATGTAGCGGACGACGTTCTTCAAAACCCGGCTGGAAGGCTCGCCCAGGTTTTCCGGGTCCGTTTCTTCGTTCAGCTCCTCTTTCGCCAGTTCCTCAAGGTCCCCAAGCTCTGCGTACAACTCTTCCAGGGAACGTGTAGTGGCCTCCCGCAATATATCCGCAATCGCAACCACGTCAAGCGTCGAAAGGTCTTCGTTCAAGAACTGGCTCAACATCGATACGATTAAGAGATCCTCGGCGGTCACGCCTTCGCGCAGCAATATCCCGTGGAGCATCACGCCGAGATCGACCATATCCTGCGGAAGAATGGCGTCCAGCAGGGCCTGCATCGTCAGCGGGTCGATATCGACCAGTTCCACATCAATCCCTTCAGCCTCCGCAAAGGCAATCAGAATCCCCGTTTCCGTCAGGCTTTCTTTCAACTCATAATTCCTGATCTGAAAAACATAGGGTTCGATCAAGCCGGGTGGGATTTCGATGCCGTTCATTTCCGCGAAGTTTTGCAGGTATGCGGCCAATACCCAGAGCAGCACAGGGATTGCAATATCGTCAGAAATTTCGGCGCTGCTTAAGATGTCATCCACTATCCCGAAGCAATGCGCAAGCATCACACTGACCATGTCTTCGATGTCCCCCTCCAGTTCCGGGATGTACAACGCATTGACAAGCTCCGTCTGGGGGTCTTCGGATGCGAAAGCCTCTTTTATACCCTGCAAAGACTGATAGGCAAAAACCTCTGCCACATGCTCGATAAATTCCGTTGCCTCCTGCTGCGTGTAGGCTTCGCCCATCATCAATGCAGTCTCCAAGGCGGCCACATCGCCTATTTCGCTCTCAAGGATAAGGGAGAAAAACGCAGCGTCAAGCCCGATCTCGTCAGCCCGAATCGACCCGAATCCGCTGTATGCCTTGCTTGGGTCATATCGGAACGACGCGCCAAATATGTCTACCAGGGCTTCAAACATGCCGATACTCGCGGCTTCCCACACCATCCCGGCTTCGTCGAAAAGCACTTCAATGCCATTCATGTCGGCATGATTCTTAAGGTAACTGGACACGATCCATATGTATGAATAATTGCCAAGGCCCAAAAAGTAGTCTGCTGTTTCCTGAAAATCAGACCACTCTTGCGTTTCGAAATAAAGAGTTTCTGCATCCATATAGTTCATTTCGAAAACTTCCTGTGCGAGGTCATCCAAAACAAGTGCGGTAAAATCGGCTGAAATGCTTTCATAATAGCCGAACGCGGTTGCCAACATGCTTTCAACATCCGCAAGGGGTTCCTCCCACGGCACGGGTGCGAAAGCAGCAGCCATACCTTCCCCAGAGGAAAAAACTGCCTGCCAGATGTCCATTAAGTTCATCCGCGCGAAGGTGACGGCCCAGCGCTCGACAAAAAACTCAATATCCTCCGTGGAATATTCCGCTTCCTCCAACAGATCGATCAGGTACTGCAAGTCGCCCAACTCATAGGGCAGAATAAAATCAGCCAGTTGAAGCTGAAAACTGTTGTCCTCAAGCAATTCACCATAGCTGATGTTCGGGTCATATTCGAACGGCACGTCGCCCAGGACGCTGCTGTAATGCGCAAAGCCGATCGCGGCGGCCTCATAGACCATCTCCATTTCGGGCGAGAATTCTGATCTGCTCGGGCCCGGCTCTTCAATCGTTGTTGGTTCCTCGGTCGTCGTCGGCGCTTCAGTTGTTTCGGGCTCTTCGGTCGTTCCGGTTTCCTCGGTGGTTTCGGATTCTTCGGATAATCCAGACACTTCTGTGGATTCTTCTGAAAAGGCAGTCGTCGTATCCGCATTGGCGAATACCGTTGACCCTAAAAGCAAGGCGAGAGCCAACAGGACGGACAGGGTGCGCTTGAATTGGGTTTTCATGGTGATTACCTCTTCATTATATTCATCTATTGTTGGATGTTGCGACTGCTAACAGGATAATATTATCATTTTTGCACGGCGATGTCAAGCGCTTTTGAGCAAGAGCAGCAAAAAACCCTATACAAAATCGGAATTTATGGCAATTTAACCAAGGCACAAAAAATGTTGCCTCCACCTGCTTGCATCGTCAGGGGAAGGGTGGAGATTTTTTTGCCACAGGATTTGAACAAAAAAATACGACCCCTACCTTGACGACGGACGAAAAGACATAATGGAAGCAGGGATGGAAGCCGCAAAGCGGCCTCCATCGCAAACACGCTGACCGTCAAGCATACGGTAGTGAAATTATGTTCCACCGTGGCGAAAGACACCCCGAAAAGCAACGCCAGCCGCCGTACATTCCCGCTTACTCCGGAAATCCATGCGCTGTTCCTGCAAGCAAAAGCCGATGAAGCCGCCAGCCGCCGCCTTCTCGGGCGGGAATACCACGAATGCCCCTACATATTCAAGTGGCCGGACGGCAAGCCCTATTCGCCGGATTTTGTGAGCCAGAAGTTTAGCAAGCTACTCAAGCAACACGGATTGCCGCATATCCGCTTCCACGAGTTGCGCCACAGCTGCGCTAGCCTGTTGATTGCTCAAGGATTCAACTTGAAGGATGTGCAGGAGTGGCTGGGACATGCGGACATCACGCTGACAGCCAACACCTATGCACACTTGGACATTACGCGCAAGAAATCCATCGTGGATTCCATCGCCGGGAGCTTTGCGGGGGCGCGTTAGAAAAAGCGTTAGAGGTGAGTAGGCAAGGATCCTGAACGAGGAAATGCAAAAACCCTCAACACCATGAGCATCAAGGGTTTCCGCTGGCTAACCACGTCAGGTTTGAAACAAAGCAGCGATTGCCGCCATTTCGTTGGGAGGTTCAACGATTGAGGGAAATTGCGCAGAAGTATGCGGTAGATGCTTTTTCCTGCGGTGCAGGGCTTATATAGTGTGGATTCGAGTCTGACACGAACGGCTGTAATAGCACGACAATATGACGGAAACATTGCCAGTGGTGCAAATCGCGCTCTTGGTGCAAGCCACCTGTTTCAGTATAGTTCAGCTAGTAGGTATTCAATAATCAATTGGAAGGGGTTCACAACTGAGAGATGGCTTGTGTCAAATCGTTCGAAAACCAGGGGTAACTCCGAACAAGCTAGCAGAATAGGGGTGTCTGAGTAACTATTTGCAAGCTCGGCAATATCAGAAACTAGGGCTTCCGAGCAGTCATTCCTCATAACAGCACATATGGCCTTATTTAGTAGCAACTGTTCTTGAGGACTAGGAAATGTATATTTGCTACAGAGACTCCTAAACCATTTTGAACCAACAGTAGATTTAGAAGCAAAGACTACTACGTCGGATCGGGGAAACATCTGATCAATATATTTATTTGCCAATACCAATCCATCAATTAGCTCAATGCCTACAGCATCTGTTATTTCTCTCAAATACGGTGTAATGCTTACGCAAGGACACACCAATGTATTAACACCACAGTCTCTTAATGCTTCCACCTTGTTCATAAGCATTTCCGAATTATTATCAACGCACCCCGAGTCGTCCACAATATGGGTTGAAGCGTTATAGTATATAAACTCAGGGTATTCGTTGTCTAAAAAGGGCGCTCTGGCTTTTGTGAAAGCATCAAGAAATTGTCCAGTAAAATGAAGACCAGCCACAGCACCAAATCCCCCGAGAATTCCCAGTCTAGGCTGATTCATCATTTCCCTCTCTTTTTATCTCTTGATGGTAAAACTCTATCGCTTTTTCTAGCAGTTGTAGCGTGTCATATTTGTGTGGCAATTTAGATAGCTTTTTCTCGACAGTAATGTCTTTGCTTTTACTTCCTACATTCATAGTATAACCAATTAGCCTTTCAGGGCATGTCGAATGACCTCTCCGTTGCAAACGAAAATTTGCTACTCCGAGATTTGAAAAGCTTGGATTTACAAAATCTGTGCTATACAAATAGACAAGGGAATAATTCGAGACATCTATTGAAACCAAGTCATTTGAACTCCAGGAACCACGATAGGATTTGTCCTCATAGTATGCTTCCCCTACAATAACTACATCATCCAAACTTTGCTCTATTTGTTCAATACAAAAAACCAGCCTTCTTTCATCACCTAGATAATAGTAACCAACCCAAACCCCTTCTACATACGATGCTCCAAGGATGAGCCTTTTTACTATGTTTATTCTATTGCTCAAATAGATTATTACTTTTGCGAAAACATGAAAAAATCCAAAAGCCAACACAAAATCCATGAGCATCATGATCGCGTATTGAAGAGTATTGTTAGAAATACCGCTTAAATCAATCTGCTCTGTCAGCTTCCACGTCAGGTAGACAAATGCAGATGTAACTAATAATGATATGTTGTATACGCGCTTTATCATAGTCGCCCTCCCATCAGAGCACTTTTATCATGCATTTGTGCTCTATTCCTGCCTCTATAAAAGCATCCCCGACCTCGTTATATCCAAGTTGGACATAGAAACCCATCGCTTGGATTTGTGCGTTGAGAGACGCTGTCTTACATCCATTTTCCCGCCCATACTCTTCAGCAGCCTTCATAAGAATATATCCGTAACCTTGTTTGCGCCACATTTTTCTAACGGCCACTCTTCCAATATGTAGGTCAGCGCTTTCGGAGATGGCGCGAGCATACCCAATGAGGTGGTTGCTACAATAAAGGCAAAAATGCACAAACGTATTTTCACCGCCCTCAAATTCATCAACAAATGAAATTCCTTGTTCTTCCATAAATACTTCACGCCGAATTTCAGCAATTTCCGTCGTTAAGTCGAAATACCTTTCAATACGCATCATCATGACAGAATATTTAGTCCTCTCAGAACATCCTTAGCTAAGAGGGAAGGATTCACTTTTGCGCCACACAGGAAATCATCAAGAGGTGTGGCGGCATTTACGACCAGTTCCCATTGCCGTCTGGTCAGTTCCTTTTTCTCTTCATTGAAATCCACTTCACCACCAAGAGAGTTTGACGATAAATTATCAATGCTCACATCTCTAATTAGCGTCAAATCGCCGCTTGACAGCTTAGTTCCAAAAAATCCTTTGCCAAGCAAACTTAATGAAGCCTCCGGGAAAGCACTTTTTTCAATGGCAAACGACCGGGTGTACTGAAATTGAGACACATCAGTCCCGTTATTGCAATAAGGCTTGAGGTCGGTAAGAAAGCTTTCAACCTCTTGCCGGTCAGTTCCTGTTCTCAGCAGATTTAGCTTCTCGCTTGGGAAAATGTAAAGCCTTCGCGTAGGAACACCTTTCTTATCCGCTTCGAACATTTTATCCATCCAGGCTCCCTCAAAGCCATTATCAATCCACTCGTCATCCAAGAAGCAAGACAAAGCCCATATTTCTCCCGCATAGTTGCCTCGGCGTCTCTGCTTATCCTCAATAATCGTATTGGCGGATAAAGTCAACTGGCTATAATACACGGAGAGCTCAAGTGCGCCCGTACGTTGATCTGCCATATACTTTTTCAGGATGTTAATATTGCTTTCCAAGGTTGCTTTCAAAAACGGCTTCAGTTTATCGTCTACACTAAGAAGGTCTTTATAGACTTCGCCGAGTTCGATTTCGGAATGAAGAGATTCAATGTGCTTGTATAGGTTTGTATCTCTAACCGCCGAATTTTCCTTTTGAGCGTCGTAGTTGAATTTTACAGTAAATTGAAGCAAAACAATAGAAGCACCAAGCCCTATCGCGAGCGAGGCAATTTTCCCATCAACAGGAATCTTGCTGTCCTCAACAAAAAGAGCTATGCAGGCAACTGCCACAGGGATTAGGAACTCAAGGATAAACGCGATAATTTCAATTACATCGCGCTTATCCTTTGGGGGCTTTCCCATTTTTTTGAATCACTCCTTGCTGCATTCATACTCATACTTTGCAATATCATCAACGCCAAGATAACCGCCGTCCAAAAACAAAACGGTGGCATTGACAAAACTGGCTTTATCAGAGAGTAGATATTCAACAGCATCAGCGACTTCATGTGCTTTTCCGAGTCGACCCAATGGGGTGATATTCATGGATACTTCGAAGGGGCCGTCCGTATCCATCTCGCCACCGATCCATCCGGCGGCCACGGCATTAACACGGATTTGGTCTTCTCTGCCCCAATTGCAAGCCAGCGACTTGACCAAGTTGTGCGTGGCCGCTTTGCTGGCAGCATAGGTAATACCACCGAAAGAACCGCGCTCGGATTCCGTGCTTGTCACGACAACGACAGCAGAGTGCTTGTTCATAACTTTCTTCAGTTCCGCAGCCATCATCAAAGGTGCATAATAGTTTGCCGTAAACAGGGTTTGTGACAGGGCGTAGTCGAAATTGCTGATGTCCTCAATTTCAAACATGAACTCGGCATTTACGAAGCCGTCCAGAGGGCCTTTTATCCCGAGGAGCTTTTGCTTCAGGTCTCCTAAGTCGGTGACATCAACGCAGATCATCTCCAAAGAATCCGCAGGGAACTCTTTGACAAGGGACTGAGCGTTGTCGGCATCGTCTTTGCCGTAAAGCCCAATGACCTTACAACCCGAACCGATGAGTTGCCGTGCCGTAGTTTCGCCGAAGCCAGGATGTGCCGCGCCATTGACCACATAGGTTTTCTTCATTGCCTGTTCCTCCTTATGGATGTGTATAAGTATATTGTTTCTGTTGGTCGGTCATATTTGCAAATAGCCACCTAATCGCAGGACAAACACGTGCCTTTTGTCCGAAGTAGTCGAGAGTTTCGTTAAGCACCTCGCCAGGGCAATACCCGCAACAATAGTATTTAGCAATACAGTTTTTACAGTGCGGGATATTGTCAGCAGTTCGAGATCGAATAATGCTAATTTTTTGATCGTCATACATGATCGACTGCGTGTCGGGGTTCCATTGACCATAGTAGAACAAATCCATGTGGTCTCGATCATTTCCATATAGCGCCATATCGCAAGCAGATATATAACCGTCAGTCGTTACATGAGGAACAGGCAAACATGCGCGACAAGCGTAATTGCACTTTCGGTCAAAATTACTTGTCAAAATACTGCCATACTCCACGCCTAGTTTTTCGGCATGTTTTACCGCCTCTAGAAATTCCCGTGCAAATTCCATCAGATCAAGCGCGTCATTGGATTCTTGTTCTCCAACGACAGGAAAAATGGGATCAACCCATACATGTCGAATACCAAGAGCGTGGTAGTAATCAATGCATTCTTTCTGTATTCTAAGGTTATCGGTGGTGATTGTACTGCGTATGCCCACCATCTTCTTTGCATTTGCAACGAGGTATCTGATATTCCGTTCAAAAACAGGAGAAGAATCGCCTCCGCCCAAAAATGGACGATTATTGTTTTGGATTGCTGGGAGACCGTCGCATGACGCCCATATGTTATCTATGTTCGCTGCAACCCATTGTGCCGTGCTTTCTGAGAAGCAAGCGTTGGTCTGTATTTCAGAAGTAACCTCGCTTGGTGCCAGCGACTGAGCGTACTCAAGGATCTGTTTGACTAAATCAATCCTCGTTGTTGGCTCTCCAGCGCCTTGAAATCGCACATGCTTTGCATAGTCAGTAGCAAAATAGTCAATAATCGCGGCTTTTGCAAAAGCAGAGTCAATGACTTGATTCTTATGAGAGCCTTCTGCTTTGTTCGTATAGCAATAGATGCAGTCGAGGTTGCAACTTGTCGTTATAAAGAAAGAAATCATTTGCTTGTCTACGTGCGGCATACCAGTCCTCCTCTACTACATGTCGTCATTACTCAAGTTGTACCGATAAAGTAAGAGTTTGTATCCATGTATTGACAACTGTCACATACCGTTGTATAATTAACAACATAGACAAAAGATGTCTCCTGCTTTAATCTTATGGTTGGTTATTTCGCTTACCAACTGTGGGTACAAACGCTGGATACAAACTCTTACTTTAATATCCAAAATTCTCCATAATGCTAGTTTTCACGCGCCCAATTGAGGAATGTTCTGTGCGTAATGCCCAAAG
>JGI24702J35022_10000662_pt1 | contig 20935 bp, 20 predicted proteins | sample TergutTh196P4_FD_35022 | JGI IMG/M metagenome (IMG submission 35022)
CTTTTTTTTGTTAAGTGTTTAAATTTTATTGTGTTTGAACTGTGTGTGGTCAATGTTTTTTGTAAGGTATTTGTTTGTTTTTGTGGTGTGTTTAGTTAGATTTTTTAGTGGGTTGTTTGTGGTGTTGTTAGATGTTTTATGTTTTTTTGGCGTTTTTTTATTTGGTGTTTGTTGTTGTTTGTTGTTTTGTTTTGTTTTTTTGTGTTGTGTTGTTTTGGTTTTTTGTTTTTCTTTTTGGTATGTTTTTTACTGGTATGGTATAAAGTAATCAAACTGCATAGATCTGTTGTATATTGGGGCATTGTCAAAATATTTTTTGTTTACGTTATATTTATGAAACATGTTAATTTATAAATATGTATTTCAATTAATTATGTATATTTTGAAAGAAAATTGGTACGTGTTTAGCTTTTAGTGGAAAAATGGTTCTTTCTTTCTTTCTCGTCTTAAGTTGAGATTTAAACTTTGTTATTCTTGTTTAACAAATATGGGTGATACATGCGTGTTTATGTGTGCATGTTCACGCGAGTTAAGCACATACTAGTTTTTGGTAGTTTATGGGGTTAAGTTTGTACTTCGTTTAGTGTGTGTTATGTGTTGTGGTTTTTTATGTAGATTTGAGTGTGTAGTTATGTTGGTGCCCATTTAAAATAGTGAAAAGCCGATAGGTTTTTATTTGAACAATGTGTATACTTAAATCAATTGGATTTAAAGAGGAAATAATATGAGGGATTGTCACCTCCATAGCTGGGATCGACGGGTACTTATTCTATAACTTTCCCAGATATATCTCTATAATTATTCCGTGTTTTTTAAATAATCTTTATACCATCAATAGTTTAAACGTTAATTTAACCTGTAGGAGACTGAGTTAATATGTCAAAAATGTCTGGTGCACAAGCACTTTTAGAATCCCTTGAACGACAAAATGTTGATACAATATTTGGAATCTTAGGTGGAGCTATCCTCCCAGTATATGATGCACTATGCGGTAACAAAAAAATCCGTCATATTCTGGCACGACACGAACAATGTGCTGCACATGAAGCTGAGGGTTATGCAAGGGCAAGTGGACGCGTTGGCGTGTGCATGGCTACCAGTGGTCCTGGAGCTACAAACCTAGTAACTGGTATAGCTAATGCTTATATGGATTCTAGTCCAGTAATCGCTTTAACTGGTCAGATTCCAACATGTGGTGTTAACTCAAGTTACATGATAGGTAAAGATGCCTTCCAAGAAGCCGACATTCTAGGTATAACAACGGCTATTACTAAATACAATTATCAACCTCAAACACCAATAGAAATTCCCCAAATGGTTACTAATGCCTTCTATATTGCAACCACTGGCAGACCTGGTCCAGTGTTAATTGATTTGCCAAAAAATGTGCAATCAACTATTGCCGATATTGAGTTCGCAACCAAACCAAACATAAGAAGTTACAAATTACCTCAACCACCAGACTCAGCACAAATCAGTAAAGCAGCTGAATTACTTGTAAATGCTGAACGTTTAGTGTTATTGGTTGGAGGTGGTGTTATAACAGCAGGGGCATCAGACGAAATAGTTCAAATGTCTGATCTATTAATGGCTCCAGTTGCAACTACTTTTATGGGTAAAGGGGCATTTCCAGAGAATCATCCATTATCTTTGGGTAGTATAGGTATGCATGGTAATCCTGCAGCTAACAAAATAATATGTGAAGCTGATGTATTATTGGCTATTGGGACTCGTTTCTCTGATCGTGCAACCACTAATTTGGATACGTTTGCTAAGGATGCAAAGAAAATTCAAATTGATGTAGATGTGGCAGAAATTAACAAAAACATAGCGGTGGATTTGGCTATTGTTGCAGATGCTAAAGAATCGCTAAAAATGTTGTTGGTTGCCACTTCGAAGAAACTGAAGAAAGGTGAAGGTAAGGCTTGGGCTAAACGTGTTAAAGAAGTCAAAGAACAATTATGTCCGTTGTTGAAAGATAATTCATGTGGTTTGGTTCCAAAAATGTTATTATCTGAACTGCGTAAATTGTTGCCTCAAAGTAGTATAGTTACAACTGAGGTTGGGCAAAACCAAATGTGGTCAGCTTTGTACATGCAAGCTTTACAGCCGCGAACTTTTATAAGTTCAGGTGGGCTTGGAACAATGGGTTTTGGTTTTCCTGCCGCAATTGGTGCAAAAGTTGCTTGTCCAGATCGTATTGTAATTGATATAGCTGGTGATGGTAGTTTTATTATGTCTGAGCAAGAATTAGCTTGTAGTGTAATGGAAGATATTCCTGTGATTGTACTGGTGTTGAATAATAGTGTATTGGGTATGGTTGCTCAATGGCAGCGAACACTTTATAATCGTCGTTATAGTGCTATAAATCTAGGTAAGAGTCCTGATTTTGTGAAATTAGCTGAGGCATATGGTGCACAGGGTATCCGTGTAGCATCAATTGATGAATTTCAAAAAGCAGTAAAAACTGCGTTAACCAGTAAAGTTACAACGGTAATTGATGTGCCTATTAGTTCAGAAACTGATGTGGTGCCATTTGTGCCTCCAGGATTTGGATTACCTGAACAGAGAGGGGACTACTAATGATGTCTGAAAAAATTAAAATTATATCAGTTATAGTTGAAAACAAACCTGGTGTATTGCATTTAATTGCCAATTTGTTCAGACGGAGAAATTTTAACATTGAAAGTATAACTGTAGGTGCTACTCAGGATAAAGACATTGCTCGTATGACCATTACAGTAAACGCAGACGAAAAAACTTTCGAGCAAGTAGTCAAACAAGTTACCAAACAAATCGACGTCATAAAAGTTGAAGCACTAGAACAAGGTAATTTTGTCATGCGTGAATTAGCACTAATAAAGGTCGAAATCACCGATTCTAAAAAACGCTCTGACGTAATTAACTTTGTTAACGTTTTTCGCGGCAAAATAGTTGACATATCGCCATATAGTTTAACTGTAGAAATCACTGGTGAACCTAATAAAATCGATGCTTTCTTAAACCTGATGAAAACTTTTGGTGTCCTTGAAATTGCAAGAACAGGAATAACCGCGCTATCACGAGGTGCCAAAGTTATTAAGATAGACGAGTAAAAAAAATTGACTAATGGAAAGGCTTAACTCTCTCCGCTTTCAAATTTGAGACACACTAATTTAAAGAGTTAATCTTTCATATTTACTTAATACATAAAAATAGACTAAAAAAGGAAGAAACAACATGAACATTACCGAAAAAATCTTGGCTAAAGCATCAGATAAAAAAGTAGTCTCTCCTGGAGATATTGTGGACACAAATGTTGATGTATTGATGACTCACGATCTAACAGGACCTTTAGCTGTAGAATCATTCAAAAAAATTGGTGCAGAAAAAGTCTGGGACAGCCAAAAAATAGTGATAATTCTAGATCATCAAATACCTGCTGAATCAATAAAAGCTGCAGAACTCCATAAAACAATGCGACAATTCGCCAAAGAACAAAAAATACGCGTATATGATGTAGGTCGTGGTGGCATTTGTCACCAAGTTATGCCTGACCAAGGCCATGTAACCCCTGGTACAGTGATTGTTGGTTCAGACTCTCATACATGTACTTATGGTGCTTTTGGTGCTTTTTCCACAGGTATCGGTTCAACAGAAGCAGCTGCAGTTATGACTACAGGAAAAATTTGGTTCAAAGTCCCGCAAACCATTAAAATAAATGTCAATGGGTCATTCGCCAAATACGTCACCCCAAAAGACTTAATCCTAAATGTGATTGGTAAATTAGGTGTTGATGGAGCAATATACAAAAGTGTAGAATTCGCCGGTTTAACTATACATGAAATGAGTATAGCCGGCAGAATGACCATATGCAACATGGCAGTTGAAATGGGTGCAAAAAACGGCATAATAGAACCAGATAACATAACAAAACAATATCTGCAAAACAAAATCAAAAATATGCCTGACTTTTTAACCTTACAAAGCGACATTGACGCGCAATATGAGCAAATAATAGAATTCGATGTTTCAAAAATGGAACCGCAAATCGCTTGTCCATCATCAGTTGACAATGTTAAGCCCATATCAGAAATCAACGAAATTCCAATTGATCAAGCTTTTATTGGTTCATGTACTAATGGCCGCCTAGAGGATCTAAGACTGGCTGCCCAAATTCTAAAAGGGAAAAAAATCAAAGATGGTGTTCGAGCATTAATAATTCCTGCTTCACAAGAAATTTACAAACAAGCATTAATTGAAGGTTTAACTGAAATTTTTACTGATGCAGGTGCAATTGTTTGTGGTTCTGCATGTGGCCCATGTTTAGGTGGTCATATTGGATTGTTAGCAGCAGGTGAGACATGTATAAGCACAAGCAACCGTAACTTTATCGGTAGAATGGGTAGCACACAAGCTAATGTTTACTTATCTTCACCAGCCGTTGTTGCGGCCTCAGCGGTAACAGGTAAAATCACAGATCCAACAAATTTGGAGGTAAAACAATAATGGAATCTAAAATTTGTGCATCCACTATAAAATTTGGAAACAACATTGATACTGATGTTATATTGCCTGGAAAATATCTGATACTAGTTGATCCATACGAATTAGGAAAACATGCATTAGAAAGTTTAGATACTGAATTTGTTAATAAAGCAAAAGATGGCGTGATTCTAATTGGTGGTAAAAATTTTGGTTGTGGTTCAAGCAGAGAACAGGCTCCAATAGCATTAAAATATGCAGGTGTGAAATGTGTTATTGCAGAAACTTTTGCTCGTATTTTTTACCGTAATGCCATTAACATAGGTTTACCAGTTATTGAATGTCCAACAATTTCGGAAACTATAAAAACTGGTGATGAACTTTCTGTTGATTTAGAAACAGGCAAAATTCAAAATTTGACTAATAACAAAATGGTACAAGGTACTATTTTACCTCCATTTGTCATGGAAATTTTGACCGATGGTGGTTTAATTGAGAATTTACGAAAAAGGCTGAACAAAAAATGACTGAGTACAAAATAGCTTTAATGCCTGGAGACGGTATAGGACCCGAATTAACTGAGGCAACACTGAAAATTTTAGAAGTAATACAAGAAAATTTTAACATAAACCTCAACTTGTTACAAGCTGAGGCAGGTGATGCTACACTTAAAAAAACAGGTGTTGCATTGCCAGAAAGTAGCTTGAAAGTCATTCGTGAATCACATGCTTGTCTAAAAGGTCCAGTAGGTGAAACCGCGGCAGATGTAATAGTTAGGCTACGTTTATTATTTGATCTATATGCAAACATACGTCCAATAAAGGCGTTTCCAAACGTGCCTGTTGCTCGTTCAGATATAGATATGATTTTTGTACGTGAAAATACTGAAGATGTCTACAAAGGATTGGAATACAGTATAGGTAATGATGTTACTGTATGTTTGCGAGTAATTACACGGCAAAACTGCGAACGTATCGCAAAACGTGCATTTGAAACTGCAAGGCTTCGTTCAAAAAAGAAAGTCACCGTTATACACAAAGCGAATGTTATGCGTGTAACTGATGGTTTATTTAAACGTGTGTGTCAAGAGGTAGCTCAAAATTATCCGGACGTTAAATATAACGAAATGTATGTTGATGCTGCAACAATGCATTTAATTCGTACTCCACAAGATTTTGATGTATTATGTACTTGTAACATGTTTGGTGACATCTTATCTGATGAAGCTGCACAATTAATTGGAGGATTAGGCATGGCTCCAGGAGCAAATATTGGTGACAATTTTGCATTATTTGAACCCATACATGGTTCAGCTCCTGATATTGCTGGTAAACAAATTGCAAATCCTGTATCCATGATATTATCTGCAAAAATGATGTTGGATTGGATAGGTGAACGGTATAATGATTTTAAATGTCTAAAGGCTGCTGAAGCAATAGAGAAAGCCACAGTACAAACTTTGATTAATGGTATAGTTGTTCCAGATTTAGGTGGAAAAGCTTCTACAATACAAATGGCAGAAGCGATTGCTGCCGCACTAAAAATTTAGGTCGTGAAAATATGGCACAAAACCATCGTGTTATAAAAATTTTAGACACAACTTTACGTGATGGAGAACAAACTCCTGGTGTTTCTTTGACTTTAGAAGATAAAATAGAAATCGCTCAGCAACTAAACAAACTTGGTGTTGACATAATTGAAGCAGGTTTTCCTAGTAGTTCAGAGGGTGAACGTAAAGTTGTAAAAGAAATAAAAAAGATGGGTTTGCGTTCCAAGATTTGTGCGTTATCTAGGTGTACAAAAAATGATATTGATGCAGCTTTGGATTGTGATGTGGATTTGATTCACATATTTATTCCCGCATCGCCCGTACAAATGAAGTATGCCGTAAACATGACTCCTGAACAGGTTTTAAATGCTGCAATAGAATCAATCCAGTATATCAAAAAACATGGTGTGAAATGTGAATTCTCGCCTATGGATGCTACACGTGCTGAAACTTTATTTTTACATCAACTTTGCAAAGCTGCACAAGATGCAGGAATGGATAGTTTGAACATTCCAGATACTGTAGGTTGTATGATACCTCGAACAACATTAGAGCTATTTAAAAATTTGAAATCTGTCATTAATGTTCCACTTAGTGTTCATTGTCACGATGATTTTGGTTTAGCAGTAGCTAACAGTTTGGCTGCAGTTGAAGCAGGTGCAGATCAAGTTCACGTTGCTGTCAATGGATTGGGTGAACGTGCAGGTAATGCAGCATTAGAAGAAGTAGTTACAACTCTGCATATGGTTTATGGTTATAAGACAAACATAAACACGCGTCTATTATATAGTACCAGTCGTATGGTTTCATCGTTAAGTGGTGTTTTTGTACAGGTTAACAAAGCTATAGTTGGTGAAAACGCGTTTGCTCACGAATCTGGTATTCACACAAGAGGTGTAACTGAACAGCCTTTAACTTTTGAACCGATTAGTCCTGAATTAGTTGGTAGAACTCGTAAACTTGTTGCTGGTAAATTGGCAGGGACGCGTGGTATTCAAGTTGAATTAAACGAAATTGGTTTGCATCCAAACGAAACGCAGTTGGTAGAAATTGTTCAACGTGTAAAAGAACTTGGTGACAAAGGTAAACTGGTGACAGATGCAGATTTAATAGCGTTGTCTTCAGCTGTTATGGGTCAAGTAATTGGTGAAGAAAAAATTGTTGATTTGTGTGATATAGCAGTTATGACTGGTATCAAAGTTATACCCACTGCTTCGGTGCGTTTAGCTTTTGACGGAAAAGAGTATGTGGCTGCTGAAACTGGTGTAGGTCCAGTTGATGCCGTATTAAAGGCTATTCAAAAATTGACTAATAATTTAGGTAAAATTAAATTAAGTGAATACCGTCTTGAAGCAATTACCGGTGGTTCAAATGCTGTTGCTGAAGTTGTCATCAAAGTTGAAGACGAAAACGGTAATATGGTTAGTACGCGTGCTATACGTGAAGATATTGTTATGGCATCTGTCGAAGCAATGATAAATGGTATAAACAAGTGTTTATTAAAAAATCGTAACAAAGGCAAAAAACAATGAAGGTAACATATCAAGGAGAAATTGGTGCCTACGGCGAAATGGCGGTATACAAATTTTTTGGTAACAAAGTAGAGCCAATACCATGTAAAGATTTTCGTGATGTGTTCGAATCTGTAAAAAATAATACAGTGCCAAATGGTGTTGTACCAATCGAAAACTCAATCGAAGGTAGTGTGAATCAAAATTATGATAACTTCTTAATTTATGACTTAAAAGTATGTGGAGAAGTTGCAGTTAAACTTGCACATGTTTTGATTACAAATCATGAAATAAATTTTGAAGACATACAAACTATTTATTCCCATCCACAAGCAATAGGTCAATGTCGAAATTATATAGAAAAACATAAATGGGAAATTGTGCCAGCATATGACACCGCTGGTAGCGTTAAAATCATCAAAGAAAAACAGCTACTTACTGCAGCAGCAATTGCAAGCGAAAAAGCAGCTGACTTTTATAACATGAAAATCGTAGCACGTGACATTGCTGATAACCCATCAAACTATACACGTTTTCTTGTTTTGTCACACGATGATGCAGCCCCAACAGGTGACGATAAAACCAGTATTATTTTCTCAGCTAAACACGCTCCTGGAACACTCTACAATGTACTTGAAGAATTTGCATCAAGAAACATCAACTTAACACGAATCGAATCTCGACCAACAAAAACTACTGCTTGGCAATACAATTTTTACCTAGACTTCGAAGGACACCGAACTGAAAAACGATGCACTGAAGCATTGCAAGCTCTTGAAAAACATGTAACATTTATAAAAATTTTAGGCTCTTACCCAAGAATCATTTAATTTCCTCTTTAAGCAAGTACCAAAACTCAAAATTGTTTATTTCACCATTTTTTCGATTTTTTCATGTATGTCTTTTGGTTTTATTACTTTACCACAATGTTTACAAATTAATAATTTGCCTGTTTCTGGAATATCGTTCATTTTATCACATTTAGGACAATTAACTGCTAACATCATTATACCGCTTGCTTTAAGAAACTGATTTAAATCAGCAAAATTTTCTCCAGCAATTTCTATAGCCGGAGTTCGCGACACGGCAGCTTCAAAAACATCAATAGCGCAGTCTTGACACAACTTTTTACCTTCATACTCTGGAATTTTTCTTTCTTTACCAAAATAAGATGCACCAAAAGCCATCCACCTGATATAACCCTTCTTTAACTGCTTATTCCAAAAAACCATTTTTTCTTCGTTCCACAAAAGTTCTTTCCCACACTTAGCACAGTTGCCCATAGTCATCACTTGTTATTAATTTTGATTAGTAGTAATTAGACATTTTGATTTATAAAAATAGTTTTTAAATGAAGACTTTGTAGGTGATTATTCTTCTGTTGATTGGAGCATTTTGTACATTGTTTCATAGCTTTTATTATAGTCTTTGTCGTTTTTAGCAAGCTTCGCTTGAAGTCGTTCTACTCTTGATATGATTTCGTTTGTATTTTTGTTTTTCATCAAATCTAACCACGATTGTGCATTTTGAATGAAGAGTTCTTCTACTTTACTTAAGCCTGATAGTTTGGTTTGAATACTAGCGTAAAGATCTGGTGTTTCTTGTGCTGTGGCTTCTGCAAAGGTGAAAAGCATGCGATATGTAGTGCCAGCAAGTTTTTTTGACTCTTCAAAATTTTGTTGTGCTAATAATGTTTCACAAGCGACTAGTCCGATGAAATGTGGTAAACCTAAAATGATAGACATAAATTCATCATGTTTTTGAGGTGTCATTATAGTTACGTTAGCACCCTCTTTTTCAAGCCACTGTTTATATCGCTCTGCACAGTTTTCTTCTTGTATGTTGGTTGGAGTGAGTACATAAGTTTTATGGGCTATGCCGTTGCTGCCTGGACCAAAAATTGGGTGTGTACCTAAAACTGTTGCTTCTTTGATGTATTGATGCATAATGTTAACGGGGTGTTCTTTGATAGAGCAAATATCCATTATTGTTTGTCCTTTATGGGTGTTTGGCGCGATTTTTTTAACTATTTCTTCAAAAGAATTTATGGAAGTGCAGATAAGAATGTTATCTGCGTTTTGTACTGCAGTTTGAAAATCTGTGGTTGTTTCAATTTGCAGTTCATCTCTGGGTTTAACCAATTTTTCAGCTTTACGGTCAACAAGAATTATGTCATCGCCTTTTTTTTTGCAGAATTTGGCAAACCATATACCCATTTTTCCTGCGCCGAGAATGGCTATTCTCATTTTACTTAGTTGCCTCACAGATTTTATTTAACGCTGTTTCTATTTCGTTGTCTGGCGCAGTTAAGCTTATGCGAAAGTGTTCAGGGTAGTCACCAAAACTTGTACCTGGTGCTACTGCTACGCCGCTGTCAAGTAGGTTAAGTGTAAATTTTTCTCCGTCTAAACCTTCACGTTTAGGGAACACATAGAAGGGTGCTTCTGGTTGGGTGAATTTGAAGCCTGCGGCACCTAATTTTTTAGCTGCTAGATCGGCGCGTTGTTTATATTTTGCTTTGATGTTGTTTGCGATTTGTTCGTGTAATTCTAAACCTTTCACTGCTGCGTCTTGAATGAAGACGGGGACATTGTTGAAAGTGATTTGATTTAGTTTAGTTACTTTATCTATAAGCATTTTATTTGCTATTATGTAACCAATACGCCAACCAGTCATGGTGAAAGTTTTGCTAAAACCGTTAGAGAGAATATGTTTAGAATCTGTGCCATAATCCAGAATACTCTTAGTTTTGTTAAATGCAATTGCGCCATACACTTCGTCGGAAAGTACAATTATGCCTTTTTTGTTGGCGATTTCAACAATTCCATCAAGAGTTTTGTCATCCATAATTTTGCTTGTTGGATTGTTTGGATTATTTAGAATGATCATTTTTGTTTCGTTATCAATTAAATTCTCAAGTTCATCTAAATTAACTTTCCAACCTTCTTCCATTTTTGTTTTAAGTAGTTTAGTTTGAGCTCCAATATTTTTAGCAATTAAATCATAAGCAGTCCAATATGGTGTGGGAATAATTATGTTGCCACCGTTTTTCATGGTTAAAAACATGGTGCTAAAAATAGCCCATTTTGAACCTGGAGTTATAACAACGTTTTCTGTTTTTACGCAATGTGCCTCAGCAATCTTTTGACGTAATCCAAGTTCGCCATAAGCAGATGAATACTTGGTTTTACCTGCTTTCATTGAGGCATAAGAAGCTTCAACAATTTCAGGTGGTGTAGACATATCGGGGTCGCCGAGGTTTAATCGAATTATCTTTTTTCCTTCACTTTCTAGTTTTAATGCTTTCTCGTTTATTTCGTACAGCATAACATTGTCTCTCCGTTAAGCGTTCTTTCTATTTTTGAATGTCACTGCATATATTAACTATTTCGCGATAAAGCAACTCAATCTGTGTAGGGTTTAGTTGAAATTCAACTGCTATATCTTTAACTTTATCGTAAACTTCTTTCTCTCTACTGTGATCACGTATAGGTAAACCCTGTTGTTTTTTATGTTCACCGATTTTCCGACAAATCGCAACACGCTCACTTAATACTTTTAAAATTTGATAATCAATCACATCTACTTGTTTACGTAATGTCTGAAGATCTTCCAACAATATTTTCTCCTTCTCTAATCACTTTAGAAATGTAACCTGCACGTATTAAATGATCAACTAATGTTAACGCTACAGCTGCTTCGATTACTGGTACTGCTTTAGGCACAATACATGGATCATGTCTGCCCTTCACATTTAACATAGTTTCTTCCATAGTTGAAAGGTTAACAGTTTTTTGTTCCATGCTTATAGATGGTGTAGGTTTAATTGCAACTCTAACTATAATTGGCATACCACTACTTATACCTCCCAAAATACCTCCAGCATTATTCGTAACCGACTCTACACATTTATTTTTTAATATGAATGCGTCGTTATTTTGAGAACCCAACATTTCAGTCGAAGCAAACCCAGCACCAAACTCTACACCCTTCACAGCAGAAACTCCAAATATTGCCTTAGCCAAATCAGCATCCAACGCATCAAATAATGGATCTCCAATTCCCTTAGGCATGTTTAAAACAACACACTCAATTATTCCACCTACACTGTCACCTGCACTTTTAGCTGCAACAATGGTTTCTTCCATCTTTTCGTTACAAACTAAATCTGGACACCTTGTAACAGCTATGTTACGGTTTTTACGAATTTCGTTAACACTAAATCTTTTTTCAGACCTAATTTTACCTATTGCAATAGTGTAGGCTAAAACGTCAATGTTACATCGACATAAAAGTTTCTTGGCAATTGTTCCTGCCAATATCATGGCAACTGTAACACGACCTGAAAATCTTCCTCCCCCACGATAATCATTAAAACCGCCATAACGAATACGAGCTGAATAATCAGAATGACTAGGCCTTGGAACATCTTTAATTTGATCGTAATCAATAGAATTAACTTCTTTGTTATCCACTGTTATTGCAATGGGTGCACCAGTAGTTTTACCGTTAAACACACCGCTCAAAATTTTAGCTTTATCTTTTTCAATTCGAGTTGAAACAATTTTAGTTTGTGTTGGAATTCTTTGGTCAAGTTCTTCTTGAAAATCTTCTTCAGAAATTGACAGTCCAGATGGACAACCATCAATAAGTACTCCAACATGTTTACCATGACTTTCACCAAACGTGGTTACAATGAATTCTTTACCTAACGAGTTCCCCACCAATAATTTCCACTCCTATATTTGTTAAATCAGCGTAGAAAGACGGATAAGACTTTTTGATACACTCAGCATTTTCAACTGTTGTTTTTCCTTTTGCACGTAGAGCCGCAACGCTACAAGACATGGCTACACGATGATCATTATGTGGATTAACAACTACACCCTGTAGTTCACGAAATCCCTTAATGGTAAAACTTGATTCATCCATACTAATCAAAGCACCCATCTTTGTTAACTCCTCATGAACAGTAGCTAAACGGTCAGACTCTTTAAACCTTAATCTTTGAGCATTAAAAATTTTTGATACACCATCTGCATAACAAGTTAACACTGCACAAATCGGAACAAGATCAGGAATATTTTTCGCGTCAATATCAACTGCTGTTAGCAAACTATCGACACCTTGAATTTTTACGCCATATTCACAGACTTCCACATTGACTCCCATATGCTTAAGAATATCCAAAATTGCCATGTCACCCTGTACTGTTTTGCAGTCTAAATTATTTATCTGCACTTTTGAATTCGTAATAGCTGATGCAGCTAAAAGAAACGCGGCAGAGGAAAAGTCACCTGGTACTTGACAATCAACCTGTCTAAAAATTTGTCTGCCCGGAATATAGATGTGACGATAGTCCTCACTTATTTGTATCTCTATATGATGTTGGGCAAGAACTTTTTTGGTCATTTCAACATAATCTTTTGACTCCAACGGCGTTGTAATTTGAATTTCAGTATCTGCCTTAGCCATTGGACAGGCAAACATTAAACCACTGATAAATTGACTGCTCACATCACCAGGAATACTGGTTTTTCCGCCAGCTATACCTTTTCCCTCAACAATTATGGTTTGATGTCCATTAATTTGTTTTTGATACGCCTCTACGTTAAGCATTTTAAGACTTGAAAGTAACGGTTCAATTGGTCTACGTGCAAGCGAACTAGACAATAAAAATGTTGATCGTCCCAAGGCTAAACCTGCAATAGGAAGCATAAACCGTAAAGTTGCACCTGATTCACCAACATCTATTAAATCACTTGAAGTCTTTAACACGTTTGTACCTTGAACAGTCCAGTAACTTTCAGTTTTTTGTACTTGAGCACCTAAAGCAGTAATTGCTCGAAAAGTAGCTTGCGTGTCTTCTGACAAAAGTGGTTTTATAACTTTACCAGTACCCTCAGAAAGTGCAGCTGCTATAAGCATGCGTTGAGTGTAGGCTTTTGATGCTGGCGCATTTAAAACGCCCTGCAGCTTATTTGTTGGTTTAATCGTTACATCAACCATTATGTTAACACCTTGGCTTTTTCATGGTTCAACTTTGTTTGTATGATTTCCCCTTCATAAGTCTGCCAAACTGCTTTAACTTGTTCTACATAATCTTTGGAGACAACAGCAGTAGTTGTAGGTCCTTTACCACATAAACCTGCTGCTTTTGCTCCAGCAGCCAATGCGTCTGTGGCAACTTTAGTGTTAAATCCAAACGCAGTTGAATAACATTGACCGTTTAATGTTAAAGCCTCCCAAGGAAATCCATTTAAAACCATATTGTAGGCTGTCTCAATTTGTGGTTTAAACACCAAAAGATTACTGATGTCAGTATTTATAGTGTAAAATTTCTTTGGAGGAACTTGAAATAAAATAACATAATTTTCAGTTAACATATCTTGTTTGATAAGTTTATTATTTAAATTATCTGTAATTACTAAACCACCAAAATACGACGCACACGCATCATCAAACGCGCCTGTTAAAGTAACCTTTGCCTCAAAAGCTGCTGAAACACCTAATTTTATAATATCCAAATCCTCAAGTGTCTCATCTAACGCATTTAATGTTGCAAGCACCACCGCATTAGTAACTGTGCTACTGCTCTTTAAGCCTCTGGCAATCGGTATGTTACTCCAAGTTCTTATTTTCGCTCCAAATTCTTTTTCTAAATTTAAATGTTTAAGTATAGTTGTAACAGTTTTCTGAATCAAAACAGAACTCTCTTCTAAGTCAGACGTAATTTCTGTCTCAATAATTTGTGGCTCGCTAGTTAGTTTTACTTGCGCTTTAGTGTAAAGATCAACACCAAAAGCTGCACCCTTTTTAGTAGCCATGGCGTTAACAATGGTTGCTGCGCCATGAGCTAATGCTAATGCTTCTCCTCGCATGCACTCTGCCTCTTGTTTAACTGTTCCAAAACTGCTTCTCTCATAACTTGTACTGGGGCTTTATGTCCAGTCCAAATTTCAAACGATGCTGCTCCTTGATAAATCAACATTTCCACTCCACTTATTACTTTAGCACCCACTACTTTAGCATCTTTAGCAAGTTTAGTTTCAACTGGACTATAAACTATATCCATAACAGTCAAATCAGATTTTAAACTACTTTGTGCAACTAAACTTTGCTCTTTGTACGGGTTCATCCCAACAGGTGTTGCATTAATTAAAATGTCTGTATTGCATATCTTCTCTGTAATAACACTTGGCGCAAACGAGTCTACACTGATTTTTTTGTTAAATTCCATTTTCAAAGTTTCTGATAACATTTTCACCTCAAAAACTGTACGATTGAGAATAACAAGCTCATCAACTTCATGAATTAACGCATAAGCAATGGCACGTGCTGCACCCCCTGCTCCAAGAAGTAATACCCGTTTACCATATGGATCTGCTCCATTTTCTTTAAGTGCCTTAAGAGCACCGATACCGTCAGTACTATAACCCAACAATTTACCCTCTTTACAATGGATGGTATTTACAGAGTTTAAACGTTTGACACTAGCATCTGTCCAATCTAAATACTGCACTACGGCTTCTTTATGAGGCATAGTAACATTTACCCCAACAATTCCTAAAGCTCGTATGCCTGATAGAGCATTAGTAACGTTTGAAGGCTTTACTGTAAAAGCGGTAAAAACAAAATCCAAACCTAACGTGTTAAACGCGGCGTTTTGAATTGTTGGACTTAACGAATGTTCTATTGGATCTCCTATAACTGCACAAAGAAATGTTTTCCCTGAGATACCCATTTTATTGCCTCAATAAAGAGTAGGCAGTTCTCATTTCATTTATGCTTATTTGTCCAAGCGCGGTTTCACTACCCTGTTCCAAAGAGGCAAAAGTAAAAAATGCGCCAAAAACAGGTGAAAGTAACCGTGAAATTTTCCCTTGTTCACCCATACAAAAACACACCAATTGAACTTTAGCAGCATTTTCTGAGACAAAATTAAGTGCAACAAGATTATCTTGTACTTGTTTTGCTGTACCCACTATTTTACAAACATCTGCACCGCTATCATTTTCCTCTTTTAAAATGCGTTGCATCTCTTTAGCAGTAAATGCGCCGTCAAATTTGTGGAAAGAAACAATGGTTTTAACGTTTAACTCTTTTAAATCTATAATGTATTCTTTTAACTTTAAAATTGTTAGATCTAAATCGATGTATTGAAAACCGCTTTTTGCGGCAGCTTTTAAAGTTTGCCAGCGTTGAGTTTGTGTACCTGTGAAGTTACCTCTTTCTTTTGGTAGTTTGTTTGTAGCAATAAGTGGAATTTTAGTTGAGGCTGCAAGTTCACAAAAGTTTTGTGTCTCAAAATTATCTAAACGTATTTCTATAAAGTCTGCTTTAGCAGCTTCAGCTTTCTCAATTAAAGTTAATGCTTCATTATTATTTTTTGGTTGTATTGAAACACAAATGTTAGAGGTCATTTTTCAATCACCGTTTCATTTGGCACGTTAATGCCAAAATGTCTGCCGCCTTTTGCTGCAAGATGAACTATTACTTCGTCGCCAGAGACAAGTTCAGTGACTGGTTTAGATCCTTTAGGTGTAACTACACGAATAGTTTCTGCGTTTTGCAGTATGGTTTTAATTATCTTGTCTTTAATTTGTGCTTCTATAAGTATTAATGGTCTAATTTCAATTTTTATTCTACCTACATTTGTTTTGTGTATTTTACCTTCGCGGTTAACAATTATTACTTCATCGCCTGCTTTGAATTCTTGAAGATAGCGTGTAGTTTGTAGATTGCCTAAAGTGTACATGGACAAGGAGCCCGCGTTAACTCTGAAAGGTCGTGACGCGACATACGGGTTTTCGTTAACTTCTGCTTCTACTAAAAATAAACCTGCGCTTTGACTGCCCGCAAGCATGCCTTCGCCTTGTGTCATTAAATCACAGGTGTCAACGCATACACGTGCGCCGTTACCGATTGGTTTAGTGGTAACAATTTTTGCAACAGTCATTTCAAGTTTTAAAGTTTCAGGTTTAACGATTGCAATCGTTTTCACGATTTCTTCTAATTGAGATGTTTTGAGTAATACGCCATCTGTGCCTAATTCTAACGTTTCAAGCGCAATTTTTGCTTCTTCAGCAGTAGTTACTTCAGCGATTAGTTTACTTTTTCCTTTGATGCGGGCAATAAGGTTCTCTAATGGAATAATACGCCAGTTTGTAGTACTAATTATTACATATTTTGCGCCTTTTTCAGCTGCTGCGGCAATCAAATTTTCTGTTGTTTTATCTGAAATGTTGATTTTTAGAATTTTATCCTGAATATATAGTTGCTCAAAATTTTCAATTGACGGTGATAGAATAGTGTGTTCTTGTTTTAATGATAGAAAAATGGCTTTATCGTCTTTAATTATAACATCACATTGTTCGATAAAATCGGTTGGAACGGTTTGTGTGCTGGGTTCTATCCAGAGTTCTTTCAAGATTTTTCACCAAGAATTTTTTGTGCCTGTTCCGTGGATGCGCCTTTATGAATTATGGCTGAAAGTGCTTTTACAATCAAAGCTTGGTTATCCCATTGGAATATGTTGCGACCCATTGAGAGTCCAGCTGCTCCTGCTTTAAGCGCATCGTTTGTGATTTGCAAAATTTCTTCTATAGTTTTGCATTTCTGACCACCAGCAATTAGAACTGGCACTGGACAGCTTTCTGTAACTTGTTTAAATGAGTCTATTGTTCCTGTATAGTTAGTTTTTATGATGTCTGCACCAAGTTCTGCACCAAGTCGAGCTGCGTGGGCTACTGCTTCAAGGGCGTGTTCATTGGCGATTTTTGGTCCTCGTGGGTACATCATAGCAAGAAGTGGTAAACCAAATTTATCGCATTCATTGGCTATTTTTCCAAGGGTTGATAACATTTTATCTTCATCTTGTGCACCTACGTTTACGTGTACTGAGACTGCGTCTGCACCAAGTCGTGTAGCTTCTTGTACGCTACAAACTTGGACTTTATTGTTCATGTTTGGGTTAAGATTTGACATGCCATTAAGCATTACAATTAAGCTTGTGCCTGTTGTGTCAACGGTTTTTGCAATGCCTTTATGAAGAAGGACTGCATCAACGCCGCCTTTAAGTAGTTGATTAATTGTTTGTTGCATGTTTGTGATGCCTTGGATTGGACCGCACGTTACACCGTGATCCATAGGTACAATTATTGTACGATTATCTTGCTGAAATATTCGTTTCATCCGTCTGTTTTTGCCTTGATTCACGTATTTTTATCTCCTTTATTTTGTTTTTAACGAATTTTTTATAAGATTTAAAGCCTTTTCTTTTTCATTCCAATCTACAAATAATAAAATACTTGAGGTAATGGTTAAAATGCCTGAAATATTGATACCCACATGTCTTAAATCTTCACTGATTTTTCCAATAATACCATGGGTTTCTTCAAGACCTACTCCACTGATTTGAATAAAAGCTAAATCTTTTTTGACTGCCATAGCTATTGTTTCTTTATTGTCAACTGTAATTTTATGAATCTGGTTGAAAAGTTCAACTGCATTGTTTCCTTGAGTAACATAAAATATAATAGAGTTAGTGTTCATTGACATACCAAGAAGTGTAGTGTATTGTCTTACTTTTTCGAACATTTCCATTATAATTCTAGTATTATTTGAAATACTTTCCCCTATAACTGTTATTTCAGCTACAGAGACCGAACTGGCAACTTCCGCATCAAGCTCCCACGATAATGCGTCTTTAATTAAAGTACCTGGCATGGTTAAGTCATCATGTTTGTTACTCATAACTTTAACGTCTATATTTTTCGGTTTATACCTAAGTGCTTTACTGTGAATAAATTTAGCACCTGAATCTGCTAAACCTACTAAAGTATTAACATTTATTTCTGATAAAAGCTTTGGACTTTGAATGATTTTAGGATCACTTGTCATTATACCCTCAGCGTCAGTGACAAGCACAATCTGGTCCGCATCAATACCTTCTCCTATAATGAATGCTGTAGTATCACTTCCACCCCTGCCAAGCGTAGTGATTTTACCATCTTTAGTTTTACCCACAAACCCTGCAATTACTGGTATTATGCCTTCCTCTACAAGTGGTAAAACTTGGCTCCTAACATTTTTATTACACTCTTCAAGATTAGGATTTGCATTTTGGAAAACGCCGTCAGTTATTATTGGCCATTTATCTTCCACAGGATCAAAGTAACACGCATTTACACCCCAATTACGTAGCGTAGCAGCAAAAATACGCACACTTGTTCGCTCTCCCATGGAAAGTATATCATCTAATTCCTGTTTTGACACTTTACAATTTGAAGTATTTTTAGCTGTAGTTAAAAGTGTATCTGTAGTTTTACCCATAGCTGAAACTACAACTGCAATTTTAATACCGCGCTTAGCTTCTGAAACAACAGATAACACAGCTTTCAGTAGTTTTTCAGGCTCTGCAAGACTCGAACCGCCAAACTTTACCACAATTTTTTTATAATTTTTCACATTTTCCATAACTTTACACCCAATACACGCCCAGAACATTTCAAACTCTTTAGTTCTGGGCTAATCAATACCATTTATAATAAAAGAAGTATTCAAAGCTACATTTCTGACCTTTTTTTGTGTTAACCTGAAGATTTATCATTTTGCTTCGAACCTGAAAAAAGGTTATAATTAAAAAATATAAGCCTTTCGGAAATAGGTTATGTTAACTTCATAGCGATAAATGGCCATGTTAACTTTCGGGTGCTAATAATCAAAAATAAATATTTTTCATGGGTTTGAATTTATTGTTAATTTTTGGATGATAACATTTATTCCTTTATGAATATTGTTTTGACCACATTATAATTTATGGTATAAATGTTTTAGTTTTCCTCTCGCTTACTTTGCAGTAAAGTGCCAACTTATCTGCTTAACATCACCATTACGATCCTTCTCCCAAACAACCAATTGCCCATTAAGCGTTTCAATATTTGGAATCCTCCTATCACAAACACTGCCTACTCAAAGCACTAAACAAGCACTCAGCGTACTTATTCAGTCGCAAATATAATGCAGTATTTTGCGACTTAAACACTATATGTAGTGATTTTTGATGGTGGAAAACAAAAATGTGACTAAAATACGAAAATTAACAGAGTTTATGCTTGCGGCAACATCGAAATTTTTAGTTTTGATTTCAAAAACAGATTCACATCGAGCTTTTTTACGACTAAATAATACGTTATTTTTTTGTGTTTGCTGTTCTTGTGTAGATAGTGTGGCGGCTTTGTTTATAAACTATTTTGACGCATAACCGAATTTTAAAAAGAAAAATTGTGATAAGGCTATGTTACAATTGTTTTTTTATTTGTTTATGTTGGTATGCAATAACTGCTATTAAAATTGCAATAATACAGGTAGCAACAAGAATTACCACTATATAAAGCGGTAAAGGTTGTTGCGGGGGATTGTAAGAATCTGATGTTGGCTGATTAGACAAGTTTGCTGTTTGTGAAGGCGATATTGATGAAGACCCATACAGTATAGTGAAAGTTTGAACCTTACTCCAACCACTTTCCGCCTCAATAGTCATTGTCCAGAAAGGCATTTTCCGTGGATACCCAATTACTGCTTTAACCCGAAGATCTATTTGAGTACCAGAGTCAAGCCTTACAAGACTGGTCAAAACAGTATAATCAGAATCTGACTGTTCAACGTACCCAATTTCTGACTTAGAATCTATTAAAGTGTGCCAGTCCTTATCATCCCCAAAATGACCTTTAACCTCAACTAAATAATAGAGGCGGTAAAGGTCATCAGATGGTGTGTAGGGTTGGTTTTTTATTGTAACTTGTAGCCAGCCGTCATTTACGTGGTAACCTGGTTCTGTTGTGGTTTCTCCAGTATATGGGTCTGTTGTTTGGGCTGGTGGTACATCGTAGGATTTGTCAATGAATTTTACGCTAAATTGTGGAACAGACGGTTTAGATGCGGCATACACATTAGTGCAGTTAACTGAAAACACCATTAAACTTGATAATGCCAAAAAAATGAGGATTGATGTTAAAAACTTGTTTATTTGTTTCATAGTAGTGTACCCAAGTTTAAGATGGGTTAAATAACTGTATATGGTATTTTGTGATATTGAATATATAAATGTGTTCTTTTTTGAAAAAAGAAAAATAAACGTTGAAATTTTTCATTATCTCTAATAGTTTAACGTTATAAGGAGTTATAGTTTGTTTTCGGTGTGTGTTTCCGTACAGTTTTGTGTTTGTAGTGTTGATAGTTGATTTTTTGACGGCGTTCAATTTTTTGGTAAGGTTGGTGGTGAAATTTTTTGTTTTCTTTGGAAACTAGTTACTGCTCAGCTGGGTATACATTTTTGGAGAATAAAGTTTTCACAGCAGGCAACAACGACTCATTACGCTTAGAAACCGTAGAAAGAAAACTACGAACC
>JGI24702J35022_10000663_pt1 | contig 20898 bp, 12 predicted proteins | sample TergutTh196P4_FD_35022 | JGI IMG/M metagenome (IMG submission 35022)
GGGGTGGACCCCCCCACGTTAGGTCAATGCATTATCACCGTCTGATGGCGATCCGCCTCTTTGTGTTTCCGTACGTCAGCACCTCAAAGCCGCCGTGTGCCACATTGAGTCCTATCATACTGCCTCTGATAATTACGCTCAGCCGAACATCTCCATTAATCGCATCAATTACATGATTGCAAATATCATCATCGTTTGAGTAAACCTTGATTACGAGCTTGCCGCAATCTGCATCGTTTATGACTTCAGCCTCATAACCGATCAGCCCGGGCAGGCCAAATAGCACATCGTCGATCATTGGCAGGGACAGCACGCCCTGCTCTTCATCATGTCTGCGCCTTGCCTGGGATAAGCCGTCCTGCCGTTCCCCATTCCCGCGCATTGACTGGGATAAGACGCCCCGCTCTTCATCATATCTACGCATCGGATGAGACGGCGCTCCCTGCCCTTCCCCGAGCCGGATCATATCGCCATATCTCCCGCCAACGGGCTCAAACCTCCGCAGAACAGACCCGCATGGACATGGTTCCGGTATTACGCGAGAAATATCATCGGTCCGATATCGTATCAATGGCATGCCTCGGCGCGTCAAAGTCGTAAAAACCAGCTCGCCATATTCGCCGTCGGCAACTGGTTTCCCGGAAACAGGATCGACCACTTCAAACAGCAAATCCGCTTCCCTCATGTGGTATCCCGCATGTGCCGCGCATTCGACTCCTCCGCCAAGCCCGCTTTCAATCATACCATAATGGCTGTACACATCGCAACCCCAAGAATCGGCCAAGGAACGCGCCAGCGAACCCGCCGTATAATCGGAACAAAGCAGAATGCTTTTCAGGTTAATGTCGCCAAATAGCTTCGATATCGCGAATAATTGCGCCGGCAAGCCTACAGCGCAATCATATCCGCCTTCCAATATCGCGCTCCCGGCGGCAGCATAATCATCTACAGGGCCGAATATGTCGCTTTGGCATCCGAGCCGTTTCAATCCTCGAGCCAGCAAATCGCCCACTCCGCCTTCCGATGCCCCCGGCAAGAACAGTATCACCCTGTCGCCTTGTCCAACGAGCGTATTCATGCCGTGATGAAAGAAATCAATCGTCAATTCCTGGTCGTCTTTAGTAAAAAATATACGTTTAGGCGTTCCCGTCGTGCCCGACGTCGGGAGCGTGACAATCCTTTCAATATCTCCCGGCGAGACGCATAAAAAATCATTCGGCGCTTGCGATATCATCTCTCCGGTTGTGAATGGCACTGCCGATAGATCGTCAAGGCAGGTAATGTCGGCGGATTCGATGCCGGAGAGATACCGACGGTAAAACCGGCTGCGGGACTTGGCATAATCGAATGTTTCTTTTAGTTTTCCAAGTTGATACTCGCGAAGTTCAGTCAGGTTTCTTGCTCCAGTTCTTTGAAATATCCAATTCTCAATAGGACTCACACGCAACATAAACCTACCCGTCCCTTCTGCTTGTAGGGCGCGGCATCCTTGACGCGCCGNTATGTAGGGCGCGGCATCCTTGACGCGCCGTTATGTAGGGCGCGGCATCCTTGACGCGCCGTTATGTAGGGCGCGGCATCCTTGACGCGCCGTTATGNAGGGCGCGGCATCCTTGACGCGCCGTTATGTAGGGCGCGGTATCCTTGACGCGCCGTTATGCAGGGCGCGGCATCCTTGACGCGCCGTTATGTAGGGCGCGGCATCCTTGACGCGCCGTTATGTAGGGCGCGGCATCCTTGACGCGCCGTTATGCATATTACCAATCTGCGGACAATTATCGGACAATCTCGGTCGAGGCAAGCCTCGCCCCTACGTCTCTATCGCATGCGTCATATACCTTGCGCAGAACGGCACAAGGCCATCAACGCCCGATGAATCGTCGCGCCGCACAGACACATGGAGGCTGCACCTTCGCAGCCGCTCGATGTCCAGGTTGTATGCGTCCTGGAAAGCCATGGCAGTTATCGTGAATCCGTGCGACTTGAGCCTCCTGGCAAAAGCGTCAAGCTCCATGACGCCTACGCTATTGCCATCATTTGCGTCCACGCTCACGCCATCACTTGCACTCACGCTATTGCCATCACTTGCGCCCTCGCTGTTGCCGTCGCCCACATCGTCGTCGTCGATGCTGCCTTTGCCCTCGCAATCGCCTACATTGTGAGCGCCGCACACGCCGCCGCCATCGCCCACGCCACCGCCATCATCCGCAACTTCCGGCTCAGTGCGATTCCACCGCCGCGCGACGAAGTTGCGATTCTTCAAATGCTCATCTTCCCCGCAGCATGGAGCCTCGCTCCTCACAGTCAGCTTCAACAGTGCCTTTTTCGGCAAAACAACAAAATCGCCATGAAAGCCGCAATACGGATGGTCGCACCGCGAAGGCGCGAAATCGCCAAGACTCAATTTTCCGCCGGACTGCTCCTCTATCGCCAGCAAAACCTCCGGCAGAGTTATTCTTTCTTCATTCTGCGGCTCGTGTGGATATCGTCCGAAATAGCTTATAGGCTGGAAATGCACGCCCCTGACAGCAGGTGACTTCGAGATTGCAAAATCGACGATATCTCCGATATTGTGAGTATTGACCCCCGGCACCAACGTTGGCACAAGCGTCACTCCCAGAGACGCCGCCGAGCAATTGTCAATTGCGGCCATTTTCCGCGAAAGCAGCGGCCTCCCGCGCAGTTTAATGTGAATGTCGTCCTCGGTGCCGTCAAATTGCATAAAGACAAATGAGAGCCCGGCCTCGCGCAATTCCTTCGCATATCGTTTGTCTCCGCCGAGTTTAATTCCATTTGTGTTAAGCTGTATGTTCTCGCAACCGGCAGCTTTCGCAGCTTTTATAATATCAATCAAATCGTCACGTTGCGTCGGTTCTCCGCCGGAAATTTGAACGAACGTGTTCCCATTGCGGACAAGCTCGGCAAATTGTGCAGACAGCCTCTGCACAGTCGGCTCCGGCACGGACTGTCTCCGCTCTGATGGTTCAGACACAGTCGGCTCCGGTACAGTCTGCCCCTGCTCAGTCGGCTCCGGTAGCTCCTGCTCCTCCCATCCGCTTTCCGCGAAGCACACCGGGCAGCGTAAATCGCAGCGGTTGGTCACTTCCACCAATGCGCAGCATGTTTTCTGCAGATGCCCCGCGCAAAGCCCGCATCTTGTCGGGCAGTCCCATATGATCCCCTCTTCAGCGGCATCATCGATGGGGACGTAGTTTGCCCCCCATTCAACATACGAAGGATTATTCCCCCGCCATACGACAGTGGAAAAAAACCCATGTTCAGGGCATGTCTTATCGATATAATGCTCGTTCCCTCGTCTGACAACCTCCGCCGCGACGCGATTCATGCAAATAGGACACACGCTGAGCGTGTGCCTCACCTTCGCTGCCTTCACGGTCTTCATGGCGGCCTTGACTCTTACCTCTCGCATAATTTCCTTCCGATGTGTTCACAAATGCTCAACAGCACAACAATACATGCCATTCTGAGCGAAGCGAAGAATCTTTCTACTTATCTTCCAGTTGTTGCTCGACCTCTGCCATCCTGCCCTCCGCGAGATCCTTTGGAATAAAAACCTTCCCGCATTTCGGGCAACGGCTGACCTCATGCGTCACGTCGCGCCCAAGATAGCTAAAGAGTGCCTTTTTCTTTACAAGCACCATTCCACACTTGCTGCACTTCCACGTTTTGTTCAACAAACTCACAGCTATCACTCCCCGTCAGGCATAATGCGCATACGGTGATAATACGCATCGTATACCTCGAACGCGCCATTATCCGCAGCCTTATACCGGACCCAATATGTCAAAGGCGGCTTTTCCATGCTGCAAAGACAAATACCATCTTCATCGTCGATGAACTTGTCATCGTTTTTTTCCGCCAACCATATCGCCTCCTTCACTTCCGAGAGCGATATTAGCTTTTTGTCCAGGCTCGCCGCAAGCTCATCCTCGATGTTCAGCTCCAGCGACTCCCATTCGTTATCATTTTCAATAATATCCACGCCTGCAAGCTCCTTGCTCAACCGTCTCTTAACGCTCATCGCGTTTCTTCTCTTTTCATCGATCCTTGGCACCCCGGCATCACGCGGCAAATCAAATATTACATCCAGTATATGAGCGCAATCCTTGCCCCTTGATGCAAAAACCTCACGGCAGTTGACGCAATAGACAATATATGGGTGTTCGCCCATATTCACGCGGTTTGCGGTTATGGTGTCATACAGTTTCGGATTCGCCAGTCTGATGTGTCCGCCATATCCGCAGCAGCGGTTCTTTTCCGGCAGTTCATGGAGCTGTAGACCAAAGCTCCGTGCCAGCTCGCGCACGGCGGCTTCCATGCCGGGATTCTTTCGCGCATTGCAAGGGTCGAAAACGGAGAAGTCGCCGCCCACATTCGCGCTGCCAGCACTAGCATCTCCACCAGCACCAGCACCACCAGCACCACCGACACCGACACCGCCACTACCATCGACAGCGACAGCGCCACCAGCACTCGTTCCCGCTCTCACATCTCCACCATCGCCGCCCGCGCCTCCCCGCGCGAGCATTTCATACAACGAAACGCGCGGGATTTCCGCCATGAACTCCGCAAAGACGCTCTCGCACGTGGCGCACGCGAAAACAAAAGTCGGCTCTCCCGTCTCGCGCCAAACATGCCTTATATGCTCGGCGTTCACGCCCATGCGCCCATTATCGCCCGCCCAATACGCGGGGGCGCCGCAGCAATTCACAAATATCCCGGTCTTCCATTTCTTCCGCAAAGACTCAAACGACCTCAAAACATACTCCGGATTGTGAGCGCCAAGCTGGCATCCCGGGAAAAAAACATATTCGGCCCCACCGTCGGGAGCATAATGGAACGATGCTTTATGAATTGAAAAGTCCATCTCGCGCATCCAATAATCATGAAACGGCTCGGGGTACTCACCGCTCTCCAAGCGCGCAGCCCGCGAAGTCTGCAGCAAAGCGCCGATGTCGACGTCCTCCGGGCATATCGTCCTGCATCTGCCGCACATATTGCACGAGTAGGCTTGGCGGGTAATCGTATGCGTCGAATACGGCGGCAATGCTTTCGTGTCCGAATACACCTCAATTGCGATCTTTTTCGGTTTTTTCTTAAATAAGCTCAGCATCTCGCAGTCCGCCATGCACATGTCGCAATCGCACAGCATGCACCGCGCGGCTTCGGTCTTCGCCTCCTCCTCGGAATATCCGTCGGCCCCGGCCTGCAAAACACGCGGCGCAGATGCCACGCCGGAACAATCGATGCGGCAAACACTTCCTTTGGCAACATCAAAAGTGTTTTCCACGCGCCCGGTCTGGAGGAATGCTTCGGCAATTTTTGAAAACGACTTCCCCTGATTTATGGAATCGACCAAACTCGCTCCCGTTACGGCTCCTCCCATGAATACTCTCCGTATATCCGTTGAAAGAAGCTCCGAATCCCAGCCGGGAAGCAGTCCGAAATCGTTCCCCTCCGAACCCGTCGCGACATATATGACATCGTATTCCGACAATTCCTCCAGTGATTTTATTTCAGCGTTGAATCTGAACTCAACCACGACGGCGGAGTATTGCAGCCTTATATCCTCATCAAACTGTTCAAACAGCGGATGAGAGCGCAACTTGCCTCCCCATCCGGCGTTAATATCAAANACNGTCACGACGAACATTTTTTGCGCAAGGCAAAGCGCTGCGGAAAGACCCGCAACGCCTGCCCCGATTATTGCTATTTTCTCTGTTTTCGGCGGTATGACATACCTGTCAGGGTTCTTGTTTTTCGCAAAGCGGACGCAGGCTTCTTCTATCTGCGTGATGGCGACCGTCTCGTCTCCTGTTTGTTTGCGCAGGCACTCAGTCTCGCAAGGAGCCGGGCAGAGCTCGCATACAACAGCGGGAAATAATGCTGCGTTGCGCAACGATTTATAGGCCACGTTCCAACGCCCTTTCGCGGCCCTTTCCATCAACGAGCGAACATCGATGGAAAAAGGGCACTCGAACGAACACGGCGCCGGTTCGCCACTAAAACATTTTTCCGTATATGCAACAGCATCCCTCTGCTCCATCTGCGCCCCCTAAGAATTTTTACTAATAACGAGAGGGTCCGCCCTCCTCATGACGCACGACTTCATCGTTCCGGCAACCAATTCCACAGCCTGTATACCGTGTGGAGCTGTTGCTAATAATTTATTAACCGCAACTCAAAATATGCCTGCGGATGGTCGCATACGGGGCATAGCTCGGGAGCGTCCGCTCTGTCCTCGATGTGCCCGCAATTACGGCAAATCCAAACTGACTTTTCGGTTTTTTTAAACACTGTGTCGCTCTCAACATTGCTTAGCAGCTTGAGATACCGCTCTTCGTGCTCCTTCTCGATAGCGGCGACAGATGTGAACAGCGCTGCGATGTCGTCAAATCCCTCCGCGTGCGCTTCATCCGCCATCCGCTTGTACATTTCCGTCCACTCTTCATGTTCGCCCGCTGCGGCGGCTTTCAGGTTCTCGGCGGTCGCCGGGACCGCGCCCCCGCAAAGCAGCTTGAACCAAATCTTCGCGTGCTCCTTTTCGTTGCCTGCGGTTTCCTCAAAGATCGCCGCTATCTGCTCGTATCCGTCCTTTTTCGCCCTTGACGCGAAATAGGTATATTTGTCCCTCGCCATGCTCTCTCCGGCAAAGGCCTCCAATAGGTTCTTCTCCGTTTTTGTACCATCAAGTTTGCTCATATTGACCTCCATATTGCCTAATCAATTTCCAATGCGTGTAGTTACTAGAACGCATATATGATATAGGAATTTAAGCCTTGTGTCAAATTTTTCACAGTTTCTCCAGCCGTTTATGCCTAATGCGATGTGAAGCAGAAGCTACAATACACGCCCTTGCGTCAGGAGCCTTGGGCGTGTATTGTAACAAGCAGAAATGTCCGCTTTTTTTCGCCCAATGATCACTTTATCACGCCGAGAAACCTCATTATCACGGTGGCGACCTCGGCCCTCGTCGCCCCGCCGTGCGGATCGAGATAACCGCCCGGCTTGCCTCCGATGACTCCCGCGCCGCAGGCCCACTGGAACGCCTCATATGCGCCCTCGCTGATTATGAACGCATCTTCATAGCTCAAGATATTGGTGTCCAATCCGACGGACACATCGATACCATAAGCGACGCAATAGCGATACAAAATCGTCACCATCTGCTGCCTCGAAATGCTGTCCCCGGGGCCAAAGCGGCCGTCGCCATAGCCTCCGACGATGCCATTCTGCGATGCCCATGCCACCGCATCGGCATACCATGCGTCAGCGATGACATCACTAAACGGCAATGCTCCTGCAGCTCCCGAGCCACCAGCGCCACCGCCGCTCGCACCCGAACCACCACCAGCGCCACCAGCACTCGTGCCCGCACCGCCACCGCCGCCCGCGCCCGCGCCGCCATAGACGCGGTACAGCATCGTCACAAACTGCGCCCTCGTCAGCGAGCCGCCCGGAGCGAACTTCCTGTTCCCAACGCCATTGACGATGCCCAGCTCCAAAGCCTTGGTGATGTCCGCACGCGCCCAATGGTTGACGACATCGGTAAACACGCCCAGGTCCTTGTCAACAGCGACGCCGCCTGCAGAGCCGACATATAATGCCCCATTGCCGAAGCAGAGATAATAGACATTGTCGAGCGTCGGGTCATCCTCCCACGCGGACGTTTCGGAGCTGTATTGCACGCCCTCGTCCGCAGCATCTAGCTTATACACGACCCCGCTCGTCGTCGTGCCGAACCACACGCCCTCGATCGGGTCCGCAGCGACGGCCCTTATCTCGCCCTTGTTCTTCAACAAGCTCCCCAGCAGCTCCTCGCCGGTGTAGGACTTCTCCAAAACATACCCATCATCGGTATTCACGATATAATCTATCCTGCCGCCGACCGACGTAGGCATATTCGCATATGACCCGGAACGTACGGCCCAGATCCCGCCGTTGCTATCTATGGCAAAGCATCGCACCCAGACATCCGCGAGCAGCGACGATGACGCAATCTCGCTATATTCGCCGACATACTCCTGCGCGAAATCGATGTTCGCATCCTTGTCCATATGGACATAGCCGCCGGTGAACAGATCGTCCGGAGTGCCTTCGCCATCGGGGTAGAAGCCTATCCAAACGCCGCCCCTTCCGTCAGATTTGATAGCGCTGACGGAATTTGCCGGAAACCCGTGCTCTCGCGTCCATGTCTCCCATTTCTCTCCGTCATACCGCGTAATGCCGACGCCGGAACCAAACCAGATAGTCCCGTCGGCTTCGATTTCAATCGCCTGTATATAATCGCTCGGGAGCTCGTCGCCCTGCTCATACCACGTGAACTCCCCATCTTTCAGATAACCGACGCCCTTGTGCGCAGTCGGGTCCATATAGCTCGCGTTCTGCGTGAACCAGACCCCCCTGGATTTATCGAGGGCGACCGCCGAGACAATTCCGGTGAGGATCGCGTCCGCGGACTGCTCGTCATATACGGTCACGCCGCCGCTGTTGTTAACATATGCCAATCCGCCCCCATAAGTGCCGACCCAGAACCCGCCCGCATCGTCTGCCACAATGCCCCTTGTCCCGGCAAATGGCAGCTCCTCTCCCGCATGGTAAACAACAAAGCCCGATTGCTCGGCGGTTTCTTCAACCTCCGCGCCGACGACGATCCTGTTGATCCACTTATTGCACCATCCCGTGTTGTCGTTGACGACGAGGCGCAGCGGCCCGTAAGCGTTCCCGACGTTCGGGTCAAAGCCCGCGTCCGTGTCGTTTGGCACCAGCGGCAGCCCGTTGTCGGCCGTGGTCCCCACTGCGTATGCCACAAGCAGCGGCTTTCCATTGACGCCCTTTTCCAAATCCGTGCCCGTCAGCGACACGGCATATCCGTCCGATGCATAAACCGTGATCTCGGAAGTCGTCAAATCCCCTGCGAACCCTATCGTTTGCAGGAGCTTATATAGGTCGATCCCCTCGATGAATATGGTGCCTCCCATCTGATAGACATCATTGACCATGATGTTTTCCATCGCCTCAATATCGGCGACCGAGTAAACGGCGCGTTTTGCGAGGTTCGATCCCGATATCTCAATCTCATACCCCGCATATTGCAGGAAGTTGCCGTATGAATGCGTCCACCCGGAGGCTTCCGCAGCGACGACTTCGATTTTCGTCACGTTCGTTATGCACTCCGACGCAGAAGCGCCGTTTATCACAAGCCGCATCAATCCTCCGTTGGCGGTTGCCAGCGGCGCGCCCTTGCCTCCGACAGTCATGCCATATGCGAGTATGACGCCCTTCGCAGCGTCCTGCAAATCGTCCGCCGTCAGGACCGTCTCCTGCCCCGCTTCATTCGACACGATGACGGAAGCCATTCTGGCCGACGCGCCGATGGATGCATCATATAGCAGCCTGAACAGATCCAGCCCCCTATATTCGTCGCTCTTCCCGCCGACGATATATGTGCCCGTAACCATGTACTTCTGCTTGGTTTCGAGCGCGGAAACAGACAGCTTCAACCCATTGGGGTTCGTCACCGCGCCTGAAAACTCGACCAATTGCTTGCCGTCTTCTTCATTATGCGAATACGGATCCGCTTCAAGGTTCACGACGATTTTGTTCAGATTCAAGACTGCGGCGGCATTGTCTCCGCCCGCCGCGACGCTCCCGGATGCGACTTCGTCAACGGTCTGCGCCCTTACGAACATCAGCGGCCCCCCGCTGTTGAGGATCTGCTTGCCGGTCACTGTGTCCGTCGCGACATAACCCGGCGACGCCGCGCTTTTCACCAACGGATATCCGTTCTTCGCGAACGCGACCATCGCTCCGAGCCCCGACGTGCTTCGCAAAGTGTTGTATCCGGGTTGCCTGATGCTGTCAAGCGTAAATGTCGCTGCTGGCGTGGCCGCACCCTCGGCATATAAATTGACCGTGCCGAGATACCCTGCCATCCCGATGTCCTCCGACAGCAGGTACCACAGGTTGACGCCTTCAAAGAGGTCCTCGACGGGCTTCCCTCCTGAAACGCCGTATGGGTAATATGCCTTTTCCTGCCTGCCCTGCGTGTCCATGTCGCGTTTGGACGCGCCATATAATACGTTCTCAAGTTCGGCCAGAGTATACGTCTTTGTCGTTTTCACGCCCGAAGTGCTTATGATTTCGACCGTCAGCGCGTCCGCGGCAGCCGCCATGCTCTTATACCCCGGGTTTTGCGAGTGCGTGGAATATCTAGCCTCGTCGCCGACATAAATCTCTTGCGCCCTTTGGAGCTGCGTCGACCCGTTGTTGAAAAAGTAGGCGTAGTTTTCAAGCGCGGATGCATTGGCGCGGTTCATGCCATCCGTCTTGCCAAATATGACCTTCAGCGGCCCTCCGTCGTTTCCGAGCCCGCCGTAAAAGCCCGGCGTGTTCGAATCTCGCACGTATGGATACCCGTTGACGCCATATGCCAGCAGCACGGGGTAGCCCCGCATGACGGGATATCCGTTGGAATCCTTCGTGCGCTTCGCTGCCTCCGCCTCGGTATAAGTCGGCTGATACTCGGCAGTCGCAAGCTGCTGCTTCGTCGGGCGCGACGTGCCGATGTCCAGGGGCGACTTTTCGTAATAATAGAACAGCTCCGGATGCGCGAGCTGGTACATCGAGAATTGCGCGGTCGTCCTGTAATTGTCCCACGCGGAGAACGAAACCAACGTGTTTTTATCCTCCGAATATTTCGAAGCGCTCACCCCGAGCTTCTGCGTCAAAAGCTGCCAGAGCTGTATGCCCTCATATTGGTTCACATACCAATAGGTCGTGTTGGAAAGGCCATAAAGATCGCGCCATCCCAATCCGCCCGCTTTCGGCTTTCCGGAGGAATCATATTCCACCATCGCCTCAAGCTCCTCGACTGTATAGTTGACCTCACGCCCCAGCACGGAGCCGGTGAGCGTAATTAGATACTCCGTGTTCGCTGGATTGTCATATAGCTTGTCGCTCGCCGTCGAATGCTTGAACCCCGGCTCGCCGGCGCCCATCTGCACATATAGGTAGGCGCAGCTCAGGAATGCCCCCGTCCCCAATGGCGCTTTGGTCCCTGCGCTCGTGAAAACGGATGGGTCATACACGAGCCTGATCGGCCCGTCAGCGTTGTCAAGCGCGGAGACAAATCCCGTCGCGCCGTCGTATACGAATGGTGCAGTCGTCGACCCGTCGGAAACGCCATGCGCCAGCAAGACAGGCTTGCCCGCCGCTTCTGCTGCTTTTAAGTCCGAATATGCTATCGTCGCGATGTCCTGCCTCCAACGGTTCTTGAAGACGACGGCCACCTGCTCGTCTGCCTTAACGACGCTCGTGTTCACGACGCCGTCGATAATCGACAGCACGCTCGTGCCCTCATATGTGAACTTTTTCCCGCCGCCGTTCGCATATTCCGCATAAGCAATCACAGGCACGGCCGCCTCCAGCTCGCGTATTGCTATCGGCGTCGTGGCGGCAACGCCCGGACCCTCCACCGTCAACGTCGCACCCGTGAGCGCGTCTATGTTGTATGGCGCGGAATTCTCAATGTGCTTGAAGCTGGCGTTCTTCGATGCCGTTGTAATGGACGCGATCATCGCCGAAGGGCGCTCCCCGTCGCCATATAGCGTAAACACACCGTTTTTGGACTTGTCCGCTTCGACATCGCGATATAGGCCTTTCCATTCGCCATTGTCCAAAGTCTCATACGCCAGGATATAGTTTTTGTCGATAAGCTCCCCGACCGTCATCCCATTTTCCTGAACTGAAAAATTATCCGCTGTCGCGAATGTGACGACATTGCTCCTGTTGACGCCCTCGAGCAGCGTCTTGATCGGCACGCCGCGCGCTTCCACGGTGACGACCTCTCCCCTGCCCTGATACGTATATGACCTCTCGGAGCGCGGCATCATCAGAATCTCGGCGCGGGTATATGCTTTGCCGTTGACGGTCAACGCCGCTTCGGTAATCGCGTCGCCGCCCCGGATCGTGTTCACGTTTTTATTAAAAAGCGGATTGTTCTGGTCCTCTATGTCCAGTTGCCCCGCGACGACTGACAGCGAATCAAACTCGTCCAGCTTGTCCGGGACAGCGGCTGTGTTCCTCGCATTCGCCCACGAAAGGATCGTAGGCACGACGACCGCCCCCGCCGCGCTGTCCGTCATGACTCCCGGATAAAAGTATCTCGGCACGCCAAACCCGGTCGTGTTCACGGCGCCCCTCGCATATGCCGCTCCCGGTGCGAACGAAATCGTATACCCGTCGGACGCTATAATCGACAGCTTGTCTTTGGATGCATCGAAAGCGGTGCCTTTCAAAAGCGCGTCGATCGGGACGCCGGTCGCCTTATAGAAATTCTTTGTCGGGAACGTGTTGATCGCCGTGTAGGACAGCGTGACCGCTCCCATTGCTTTTATCTCCTCGAGCGTGTACGCCCGTTCATTGCCAACATTATCAGCAGTGTAAACTCCGTTGTTGCCAACAACGCTTTTCCCCGTCACGACAACCATTGGCGTCTCCGTGACGAGCGCGTCCGCCATCATTCCCGGCAAAAGGGACAAAGGCATCAGCATAATCAGCATGACAAACGCCATGCTCGCCGATAAAATCTTCTTTAAGTTATATGCTCTAAAAAACATCTCATTCTCCTCAATCTGTGGAGCCTCACGCCCACTGCCGCATCCCTATCCGTTCGCCGCATCCTTGATACGTTTGCCGCATCCTTGATACGTTCACCGCATCCTTGATACGTTCGCCGCATCCTTGATACGGCTGCCGCATCCCTATCCGTTCACCGCATCCTTGATACGTTCGCCGCATCCTTGATACGTTCGCCGCATCCTTGATACGTTCACCGCATCTCTATCCGTTCACCGCATCCTTGATACGTTCGCCGCATCTCTATCCGTTCACCGCCACACTCCGGCCGCCAAATCCTGAATACGTACACCGCATCCTTGTAGGGGCGATTACCAATCGCCCCCACCGGCCCCTACCGTCATTGCAAGGCCGCAGGCCGAAGCAATCCATATTCCTCCGGCCTGCAACTCTAGGCTAAAACTAATTATTTCCAAACATTGAACGTACGAATCAGGAACAAAGCCGTCTGCTGATTCTGCAACTGCCCATCAGGATTGAACAAGCCATTCCCGACGCCCAGCGCGATCTCGTTCTCCGCAGCATACCCGACATAGGCAGCCGCCCAATCCTTGACATCCGTAAACGGATTGTCGCCGGAGATCTCGACATCAAAGAACTTCTCGGCAATGCGCCCCAGCATAGTCACTGCCTCCGCGCGAGACAACGTCCTATCCGGGCGATAAGTGCCATCTCCGTAACCGTTTGCGACTTCCGCATATTTCAGGAACGTCACGGCCGCGCTATCGGTATCGTCAAATCCGCCCACAGAAAGATCCCATTCAAATTCTTCAGCAAGCTCTTCCATGGTCTTCCCGGAAGCCTTTTCAATGAGCAGCACCATCGCGTCGGCAGTCGCCAAGCGCGAAGTATCGTTCTGCCAGCCTGCCTGCGCTATAGAATCGGGAACCAGCCCTTCCATCATGGCGGCATATATCTGGTCCTGGTTATATGCGGGCGCATCCTCCGCGCCAAAGAACAATGCAACTTCGCAAGTCGCGTGCGCCCCGCTGATATCGTCGATCCACAGCCTGAAATATCCCTCGCCCTCGTCTGTCGACCTATAATACCCGGTCCAACCGTCGTCGGTCTCCACTTCATAAGCAAGCAGCGCGTTCCTCGCCACCAATTCGCCCTTTGACATCGTATAGTCGGCAATCTTGTCATAGGTATCGACAGTGTCAAAGCAAATCATGACATCATCGTTCACGTCTTTGAGCAGCTCGGCGAGAGGCACTCCGCGAACGGTAGTACCGCTCGTGTGCGTGTGTTCCGCGCGCGGCATTAGCATGACATCCGCGCGAGTGTATTCAGTCCCGAGCACCGTCAAATCCACATCCTCGATTTCATCGCCCGCCACAACTTTGACGACATTGCGGTTGTATAGGTTGCTGTTGACATCCTCGACGCTCAGCTGTCCGACGAACAAGCGCAGTGATTGCCCGTCCGCCTCTTCGGCCATCGTCTCGAACGGATCGGGGACCACGGGAGGCTCGTCCCGGTTGTCGATGTTCTTCCATGCAAGCATCGGCAAGACAATCTCCGCATCGGCATCGTCATCGTCGGCCAGCCCCGGATAGAAGCTGCGTTCGTCGTCGATGTTGCATACGGAAGCATAATCGTCGATGGCAATCGTCCTGATCCTTCCGCCATCGGTGTATCCGCTGAGCTCAAGAAGACCTTCCAGATCGATGCCCTGCGCGCGGAAGAACATCTTGACGGGCGAGCTGTTGATGGATGAATACACGCGCTCCACTGTGATGTCTTCAAGGGCGCGGAGTTCATCTAGCGTATAAGCCTTTTCATACGAAACAGCTTCCGCAGAACCTCTCGCGCCGTCTGGCAAGCCCTGCCCCGTCACGACAAGCACCGGCTGCACGGTCTGCAGCCCTTCCGGAGCCTGCGCGACCGTCGGCGCTTCTTCTCCCTCGTCCGCCAATGCCACTGTGAGCAAGGACAGGCTCATCATGAGGCACAGCAACACGCAGAGGAGCTTGCGCCCCATTTTCTTACTGAGTTTGCTCTTTCTAACCATTTTGTTTCCCCTTTGCTATCATTATTTTGGATATATAAAGCCTTTCTTCACAGCCGCGCAACAACCGCCGGCAGCAGTACATCCGCTCCCGTCGTAAATCGCACAGCATCTAAAGAAAGGCTCGTCCACCAGTCATATGATGCTTCAACGTATTCTACAGTTTTTTCCACCAATTTGTCAAGTATCACCGCAACAAAAAAAGCACACAAGCTCTTGACTTTCAACGAAACATATTGCCAAAGCGCGCGACTGCAACTATAATGCACGTATGAAACAAACAAGGTTGCATAAAGTGCTGAAACGCTTCAGCGTAAAGGACCTCGTGCTAATCGCCGCAATGGCCGCGCTCGGGCTCGCCATCAAAGCGATCATCACGCCGCTGATACAATTAGCGAGCGCGCCGCTCTTCATTCCCGGCGGCTCGCTCGCTGGCGGGCTATATATGATGTGGCTCGCGATGGCCGCAAGCCTCACGGGAAAGCGCGGCGCCGCAACGTTTGCGGCCCTTGTGCAGGCCATACTCGTCATACTCACGGGCATAGGCGGCTCTCACGGCATCCTCAGCCTCATCAGCTACACCCTGCCCGGGCTGGCCATCGACCTATGGCTGCTCATATCTCGCCACCGCGCCTGTTGTCTGCCATGCATATTCATATCATGCATATTGGCAAACCTCTGCGGCACGATGGCCGTGAACATGATTTTCTTCAGCCTCCCGCTGATACCCCTGCTGCTCACCCTTACAGCTGCAGCGTTGTCGGGCGGCGTAGGCGGCGTATTGACGTGGAATCTGTTGAAAGCGCTGCGCAAATACGGCGCGATATAAAGCGCCAAACATCGCAAACCTCAACGCCGCGTCCTGAACACCGTGAACACAGTCCCCGCAAACAGCATTAGCGCAGCCGTGCAAACCACATACAACACCCGTATCCCCAGCAGCGTCCCGCCGCTCTGCACCGCAGCCTGCGCCGAGTAGCCGAACCCATGGAGCGCCAGCGCCGCAGCTCCTCCGGCAACCGCGCTGCTGATGTTCGACCCCAGGCTCATAATCGACGCCAATATCTCGCTCATGCTGATGTTCCGCTGCGATTTGATCTCATCGGAAAAGGAAGCCATCACCGAAAAGACAAGATTCGCCACAATCGACGTAAACACGCCATATAAAACGACGCAAACAATCAATGCGGCAAAATTATCTCCCGCAACAAGCATCAGCAGGCTCGCGCAAGACGCGCCAAAGAGCCCGAAGACTATCAAGTCTTCTTTTTTTGCGCGTTTCAGCAGCCTCGGAATCACAGGCTGCATAGCCAGCGGCGACAAAAGCCCCGCCATGATGACCATCGGCAGCAACTCCGGCCGCCCCATCACATACCCGACATAATAATATGCGGTCGTGTTCTTAAACGCATCCGCGATAAAATACAAGCACAGCCCTATAATAAATATGATGAACCGCTTGCTGCGCCCGACGGCCAAAAAGACTTCCTTAAGCGGGGGCTTATTGCCGGGTTCGAAATAATGCCTCTCCTTTAAACGAAAATAGGCATTGAACACAAGCGGGACGGCGATTACAGCGATCAGCGCCAATGCGAACATAAACCCCCTGCTACTGTCGCCTCCGCCCAGAAACACAGTAAGCGGAAGCATGAAAGTCCCGACAAGGATATATGCTGCAATCGAGCTGCCGTTGGAAAAGGACATGAACTTCGTGCGGCTCATGTCATCGTTCGCCAAATACGGCAGCATGGACATGGACGCCGTTTGCATCGCGGACCAGCACAAATCGCAGATAATCAGCGTAACTGCGGCATATATAACCTTAAAAGGAGCATTGACCCCGGAAGTCATCCCAAAAGCAACGAGGCAAACGACGAATGGCAAGACGCACCATTTGAAATATGGGCGATACTTGCCGTCCTTGAATGTCCTGCGGTTGATGAACAGGCCAATGATTTGCGTATCTATCGCCGCAAACAGGCGATAGCAAAGTATAAAGACAGCCGTTGCGGCCGGTGGAATCAGCGCAACGTCTGTCAAAAACATCATCAGGTAATACGATATGAACGCCATGAAGCTGCTGAGCGCGAATTGCAGCCCGCCGAACGACAGCATCTCCGCCGCGCTCGTCTTTATGGCTTTATCATCAGAAGCCAAAAGCCATAACCCCCATTCCAAAACCAAATCCGCTCCTGCGCCGCAGGCTCCAGATGCACCGCAGCGCTCCCTCCTCCGGTGCCTAAGCCTTGCACAGCGAGAGCATCAAATCAAAAGTGGACCTCAACAGCTCCACCATACCCATACCGACGAAATCAGGCGTGCTGTCGCCAATTCCAAGCATCATCCGCGAAGCAAAAGTGTGAAAAAGGCTCGAAGTGATCTTCGACCAATAATCCGGATCAGTGTCGTCGCGGAGAACGCCAAGCTTCTTAAGCTCCAGAACAATCGTCTTCATGTTGCGCTCGGAACGCAATATGATCTGCTGCGTCATGTACCCGCGCACAATATCGTTGCGGAACTGCTCCTGGAATAAAACGCATAAAACATTGAAGTAGTATTCGGCGCGGTCGGGCGGGAACGACGTCTGCAAACAAGCCAGTATGCCATCGGTCGTTGGGTTGCCTCTCAATATCTCAGAAATGTTTTTGTCTTTGAATATGCCATTGTTGAAAGTAATATAATCTTCCAGCATCTGTTCCAGTATCTCGTTCTTCGTCAAAAAATAATGGTAGATTGACGCAGGGTTTTTAAAGCCGACCTCCTTCGCAAGCTCGCGGATAGTCGTCTCCGTATATCCTTTCTGCGCAAATAGCCTCGCCGCGCATTCGAATATTCTTTCTTTTGTAGTTCTAACCTGTGTGTCGCTCATTCAACGCTTCCTGACCCGGCAAAGCCGTATAACTAAATAATCTATAGAATATATCATTTAACCGCTCCGCATAACACACCCCAAAAGCCGCATGCAAAGCCGCCCATGCCGGGCGCACCCACATAGGGAGCTTGCAACAAAAGTCACAAGCTCCCTTGCTACAGTCCACCATGCACCACGCACGGGCTAATACTTTCCGAAGCCAACCACGGCATCGGCCGCAGCATAAACATGCCCGTCATTCTGCTCAGCTATCCTCAAAACTTTCCTGCCGGAAGACGCTCCGCCGATCCTGCCGCCGCCCTTTAGCTTAAACCTCCCTATAAGCTCCTGCAGCGACATCGCCTGCCCGCTCAGCTCCTCGGAGGTAGCCGCGCTCTCCTCGGCCGTCGCGCTGTTTTGCTGGATGACCTGCGACACCTGGTCTATCCCTATGTTGATCTGCGAAATCGCGACATTCTGGTCTTCCGCCAAGCTCGCAATGTTATGCGCAGCCTCCACACTCATTTCGATTTCATCGACGATCTCCCGCAGCGAGGCCGCCGTATCGGTAGCGATCGACAAACCGAGATTCGACTTCTCTATCGTGTTTTCAATCATGCCCGCGGTATCTTTCGCCGCTTCCGCGCTCTTCGCTGCCAGATTCCGAACCTCTTCCGCAACGACGGCGAACCCTTTGCCGTGCTGCCCGGCGCGCGCGGCTTCGACGGCCGCGTTAAGCGCAAGGATGTTCGTCTGGAACGCGATATCGTCGATCACCTTGATGATTTTGTTAATGGATTCGCCTGCTTCATGTATCTCCGTCACAGCCTCAACAAGATTGCACATATGCTCATTGCCGCGCTCCGCTTTCTCGCGGATGCTGACCGATTTGGATGCGGCATCCTCCGCCATGACCGCGCTGCTCTTTGTTCTGTCCGTAATATCGTTGACGGAGGCTGAAAGCTGATGGACCGAAGCCGCCTGCTCCGTGGAGCCCTGCGCCAGCATTTGGCTGCTGTTTGCAACCTGCGAAGCTCCGACCGTAACCTGCGACGACGCTGTGTTGATCTCCGAGAACATAGCGTTCAAGTTATTGACCATATCTTGTAGCGCATGCCCCATCATATCCGCATCTGACAGCACTTTGATTTCCACATTCAAGTCACCGTCGGCGATTTGCTTCAACGCCCCTCCAATTTCGGTGATGCGCCCGACGAACGAAGCGCATGCAGCAATCGCCACGCCAATTTCATCTTTCACTTTCGAGATTTTGCCTATGACCTCTATATCTTCATTGCTCAGCGTAATGTCGCCGGTCGATCCCGCTTTGTTCATAAATACCGACAGCGGTATCAAAGGCTTGACGATGTTTTTCGTCAACAGCACGGCAAGCAACGCGCACGCAACCACCGCTACACAGACTAAAACTAATATGACGCTGCTGATGCTTGCGCTCGTATTTTCGATTTCAACGGTTTTTTCTTCGATCATATCGATATACCGCTGTTCCATATCAGTCAAAATTGTAATAACTTCCTGTGTCTTAGGGAGGATTGCATTGACGAGGTGATCCTCTGCTGACGCATGATCGCCGATTGCGAGGTCGCTAATAATGCTTTCCGCCTCATGATGTATGAACTCATGCGGCGCCGTGACTGCTGTTAGTAGCGATAAGAGCGTTTCGTCCGTCAGATTCTTCGCTTCATCGCTCCCTCGCCATTTGCCAAGCGCGCAGGAGTTCGGGTCCAGCGACCCCGTAAATTCCGCGCCGGTCAGCACTGTTTCCGTCAAGCTCTGCCTCCACTTGAAATGCGCGTTCAATACATCGCCGACTCCAATGTATCCGACTTGCAGCTCGTTGAGATCGGCAGACATTCTCGTGAGCGACTTCATCGACACCAGCCCGACGACGCCGAGCGAAATTCCTATAACAGCCATAATAATGAATCCCAGCAAAATCTTCTTACGAATGGTCATTCTAATTCCTCCTCATATTTTACGTGAGGCTCCGCCCCACAACCCGAATGCCGTAACTATTCATCGAATAATAACAAACAGGCAGTCAGAATTATATATCCCATTCTGTAGAAATTCAAACGCAAAACACGCCTCAAATGTTAATTTTTTAACATTATCGCCCTTTTTTCAACACACCAAGCACCACATAACGCGCATCATCAAACTCATACGAACACGTGGACAAAGCCACGAGCCTGTCGCCCTCTTCAAACACGACACCGCTGACAAATGTAGAATTGGCCTCCGCGTACTCTACAAAAGCATCAATGTTCTCCGCGTACATGAACGCCCGCTCCTTCCATTGCCCCGCTCCAATCACGACTCCATACATCACATCGATCCGATAATCGCCATGCTCTGCATAGAGATACATAAATGGATGCTCATCAAAATACTCCTGCCTCTTATATTCGACCAAACTGCCGAACATGCTCCCGGACTTCATATGGTGGCCGTATACCACCGTCAAAGGGCCGCTGAAATCAGGCTCGCTGTTGTAATCGATGAACAAAGATCCGTTGGCGTTTACGGTTCCATCGGGCAGATGGTTCAAATAATAGCTATAATTGTCAGATTCGAGCACAGGATAATCTATCACAGTGCCCGGGCTGTATAGCCACGCTGCAGCGTCCTTGTTGATCTCCCTGAGCGCTGCAAAGTCGATTTCCACTCCGGGGATGTAGATATCATATACCCGCTCCGCTTCATCGCTTTCTCCATGGACGTCTACAACCCGCAGCGCCGCCGTTTGCCCTTCTCTCCATCCTGCATCCGGCAGCGCCGCCGATTGCTCTCCTCTCCATTCCGCATCCGACAGCGCCGCTCCGAATTCCGAAAACTTCCTGACGCTGTTGCCGATGCTCTCATACGACGCGTTGCCTTCCCGATAAAGCTGCTTTGTCTCAATCACTCGAAGCCCCGCAAACATCATCACGGCGAGTCCCGCCAATATGATGGGTATTGCAAAGAACACCCTCTTTCTACCTTTCATCTATCTTCATTCCCTTCTGCGCCTTGCGCCAATCAGAACGAACAGCACAGCCCCGGTGACAAGCATGCCGCCCGACGCGAACAGAATGATGTCCAGCGTCAAGTTGCTGTCGTCGCCCGTCTTCGGACCATCCGTGCCCTTCTTTGGATTCTCATCGCCGCCGGTTGAAATGCCGCTGACCAGCTTCGGATCATCCTCATCTTCATCTTCAAGCTCCAATTCTCCTTCCGGAGGCAGCTCCTCATCAATATCAACTTCATCAACATCATCCGGGTCGGTCGGCAACACCGGGTCCGTCGTCGGCGGTGGGTTTATAGTCGGGGGCGGATCTACCGTTGGCGGCGGGTCCGTCGTCGGCGGTGGGTC
>JGI24702J35022_10000664_pt1 | contig 20885 bp, 21 predicted proteins | sample TergutTh196P4_FD_35022 | JGI IMG/M metagenome (IMG submission 35022)
GTCCGCGGGAGAAGCAAAACTCGTCGACCGGGGCGACTTCGACGAAATCGTAGGCGATGGCGATATCGATGCTGCGCCCGCCGCAACGGCAACCACGAAAGCGATACACCCGAAGCTGCTCGACCTCATGGCGGCCAGCAAGGTATATGAGGGCGAAATCCAGGCCATTGTCGGCGACAAGGGCTGGTTCCCCGAGAATATGCCGGTGGCGGACTACTCCGCCGATTTTGTCGAGCAGATGCTGATCCCCGAGTGGAGCGGCAAGGTCAAAGAACTGATCCTCGAATACCGGCAGAGCCTGCCATTCAAATAAACACAAAAACGGAGGTATTATCATGGACAACAATCAAAACGGCGCGCTGGGCTGGGGCGACGACATCAGCCAGGATTCCCAATTCGTACTGCTCCCCGCCGGGGACTACGATTTTACCGTCAAAGGCTTCGAGCGCGGGCGTTACGAGCCGAAGGCGGGAAGCAAGATTCAGGACGAATGCCCGATGGCAAAGGTGTCCTTCGACATTACCACTCCCGACGGCGAAGTGGCTCTGAACGAGAACTTCATACTGCACACGAAGTGCGAGTGGAAGATCAGCGAGCTTTTCATTTGCCTGGGCCTGAAGAAGCGTGGGCAAAAAGTTCCCATGCAGTGGGACAGGATCGCCGGTTTGCGTGGGCGCTGCAAGGTCGGCACACGCCAGAATGACGGCAAGGATTACAACGAGATCAAGAAGTTCTACGATCCCGCCGAGAAGCCGGCGCAAGGCGGCGGGGACTGGCGGAAGGACAAGGCCTGGTGATGGAGCTTCGACCTTACCAGCTGGCGGCGAAACAAGCCGTATTTGATGAATGGATGGGTGGACGGCGCAAGACCTTGCTTGTGCTGCCCACCGGCACAGGAAAGACCATCGTCTTTGCCAAAATCTCCGAGGACTGTGTGCGCGCCGGCGAACGTGTCTTGATCCTCGCCCACCGGGGCGAACTCCTGGATCAGGCCGCGGACAAGATCGGCAAAGCCTGCAAGCTGGGGTGCGCCGTTGAAAAGGCGGAGCAAAGCAGCATTGACAGCTGGTTCCGTATCACCGTGGGCAGTGTGCAGAGCCTCATGCGAGAAAAGCGGCTGGCGCGGTTCGACCCAGAATTCTACCAGACCATCATCGTCGACGAAGCCCATCACGCTCTGTCCGACAGCTATCAGCGGGTTCTCTCCTACTTCGGCAATGCGAATGTGCTGGGCGTCACCGCAACGCCCGACCGTGGTGATATGCGCAACTTGGGCGAGTTCTTCGACAGCCTGGCCTATGAGTATTCGCTGCCCAAGGCGATCCGTGACGGCTACCTGTGCCCCATCAAGGCCCAGACCATCCCCCTGAAGCTCGACCTGCGCGGCGTCGGCACCCAGGCGGGGGACTTCAAGGCGGGCGACCTGGACAGCGCCCTTGACCCCTACCTGCACCAGATCGCCGCCGAAATGGCAAAGCACTGCGCCGGGCGCAAAACGGTTGTATTCCTGCCCCTGATAAAAACAAGCCAGAAGTTTCGCGATATTCTTTGCGCGGAGGGCTTCCGAGCCGCCGAGGTAAACGGTAACAGCGATGACCGAGAAGAGGTATTAAAGCGTTTCGACGCGGGCGGCATTGACGTTCTGTGCAACTCAATGCTCCTGACTGAGGGCTGGGATTGCCCTACGGTGGATTGCATTGTTGTACTCCGTCCGACAAAGATACGCAGCTTGTACGCACAGATGGTGGGCCGCGGCACGCGCCTGGCCCCGGGCAAGGATCACCTTTTACTGCTAGATTTCCTATGGCACACCGAACGGCACGAGCTATGCCACCCCGCGCACCTAATCTGCGAGAGCGAGGAAGTCGCCCAGGCGGCGACGGAAAAAATCGAGGCGGCGGGTATGCCCTGTGATCTGGAGATCGTGGCCGACGAGGCGGCAACGGATGTTGTCGCACAGAGGGAGGAGGCCCTGGCAAAGAAGCTGGCCGAGATGAAAAACCGCCAGCGAAAGTTGGTGGATCCGCTGCAATTCGAGATGTCCATCCAGGCCGAGGACTTGTCGGGCTACGAGCCCGCATTCGGCTGGGAGGCGGGGCAGCCAAGCAAAAAGCAATTGGAAGCCCTGGAGAAGCTCGGCATTTTCCCTGACGGTATCGACAGCGCCGGCAAAGCCGCAAAGCTGCTCGACCGCCTGCACAAACGCCGCGAGGAAGGGCTGACCACACCAAAGCAGATACGCATATTAGAGCAAAAAGGCTTTCAGCACGTCGGCGCATGGCAATTCGACCAGGCAAGTAAATTGATTAACCGAATTGCTGCCAGCGGCTGGCGGGTCCCGAGTGATATTTACCCCTACGAATATGTGCCGTCCGCGGTCACAAATGGAGGTGCGTTGCCCTGGTAGACCTGAAAGAGATTCTTGACGCGATCAACCCGGCCGACCTGGATTATCAGGAGTGGGTAAACGTCGGCATGGCCCTAAAGCATGAGGGCTTCGATTGCGGCCTATGGGACGCCTGGAGCGCCCGCGACAGTTCCCGCTACCACCCGGGGGAATGCGCGAAAAAGTGGCGCAGCTTCGGCGGCAACGCCGCCCCGGTCACCGGGGGCACCATCGTGCAGATCGCCCAGGAACACGGCTGGACGCCGCCTGCCTTTGAATCCCACGCCCTCGACTGGAACGACGAGATCAGCTACGAGAAGGATGGCATCATTGACCCCCGCTGGGTGGAAGGCCGGGAAGTGGCCGAGCCAACCGACAACTGGGACGCCGCGAAAGACCTGACTACATACCTCGGTCTGCTGTTCGAGCCCTCCGAGAACGTGGGCTATGTCACAAAATGCTTTGAGAAGGACGGCTCCAAGTTTCCAACGAAGGGCTGTGTGAGCCGCACCGCCGGTCAGCTGCTCGAAGAACTCAGCAGGTACAACGGCGACATCGGCGCGGTGCTGGGTGACTACGACCCGGAGGCAGGGGCCTGGATTCGCTTCAACCCCCTCGACGGAAAAGGCGTCAAAAACGAAAACGTAACCGACTTCCGCTTCTGCCTGGTGGAATCCGACAAGGCCGACATTGAGCGCCAGAACGCCATCCTGCGCCAGCTGGAGCTGCCCATCGTATGCCTTGTCCACAGCGGCAACAAGAGCCTGCACGCCATCGTGCGCGTCGACGCCGGCACATATGACGAGTACCGCAAGCGCGTGGATTATATCTATGGCATATGCAAAAAGAACGGCCTGGAGATCGATACGCAGAACCGCAACCCCTCCCGTCTGAGCCGTATGCCGGGCGTGATGCGCCGCGGGCAGAAGCAATATCTGGCGGACACGAACATCGGCAAGGCCAGCTTCGAGGAGTGGCGCGACTGGTACGAGAGCGTGACGGACGACCTGCCGGAGCCAGAGGGCCTGGCCGACGTCTGGAGCAGTCTGCCGGAGTTATCGCCGCCGCTGATCGCCGGCATTCTGCGTCTGGGGCACAAGATGCTCCTGGCCGGGCCGTCAAAGGCGGGCAAGAGCTTCAGCCTGATCGAGCTGGTGATCGCCATCGCGGAGGGCCTCAGCTGGCTGGGGTGGCAGTGCCGGCAGGGGAAGGTGCTGTATGTCAATCTGGAACTCGACCGGGCCAGTTGCCTGCACCGCTTCAAGGATGTATACGCCGCCTTGGGCTGGCCGCCGAAGAACATCAAAAACATTCACATCTGGAACCTGCGCGGCAAGTCGTGCCCGATGGACCAGTTGGCCCCGAAGCTGATCCGGCGCGCCGCGAAGCAGAACTACACCGCCATCATCATCGACCCGATCTACAAGGTGATCACCGGCGACGAGAACAGCGCCGACCAGATGGCCCGCTTCTGCAACCAGTTTGACAAGGTGTGCACAGAGCTGGGCTGCGCGGTTATCTACTGCCACCACCACAGCAAGGGCGCGCAGGGCGGCAAGCGCAGCATGGACAGGGCCAGCGGCAGCGGCGTGTTCGGCCGTGACCCCGACGCCCTGCTGGATATGATCGAACTGGAGACGACCGAGGACATCATCAAGCAGGAGCAGAACATCGCTGTCTGCGAGGCCATATGCGGCTATCTGCGGCCCCTGGTGCCCGGCTACGACGACGAGGTGTCCCAGGACGATCAATGCAGCCAGACGGCCATGAAGAAGGCCGCAGAGCGGCTCCTGACGCCCCAGCAGCACCAGGAATGTGTCCGCATAATTGATGGCACGGCGGAGGCCTGCAAGCACCGCACTGCGTGGCGCATCGAGGGCAATTTGCGCGAGTTCCCCGCCTTTGACCCGATCAATTTGTGGTTCGATTACCCCATTCACCGCGTAGACAAGAGCGGCGTGCTGGCCGACGTGGACGCCGACGGCGCGGCCCCGCCCTGGCAGAAGGGCAAAGACAAGCGCAAAAAGCAGGCCGCGGCGGAGAAGAAGAGCAAGGCGCAGGCCCTGGAAGAAGCCGTCGAAGGCGCGAATTTCGGGGAGCCGCCAACCGCAAAACAGGTCGCGGAATACCTCGGATGCTCCGAGCGCAGCGCGCAGGACCGAATAAAAAAGAGCGAAAAATTCCACATTGACAAAAACACAAGCACGGTTCGCGCAAAAAATGATGGTGATTGCGCCACCGCAACGACCTAGATTTTATGGTGCTTGCGCGTGTTTTTGCGCCACCGCAACGACCTTGTTTTTATGATTGCGGTAACGCACGCAACGACCTATATACCTACGGTATATAATCCGCCGCGTTGCGTCTCGTGTTCCGCGTTCGGTAGGGTTGGGGCGTGAGGCCGCCCCCAACCCCCTACCGCCGAACACAACACGCGAGACCCCCTACCCCCAAGAAAAAAAGAAGGAGCCGAATGCCGTGATCCACTATGGCGACATATGCGCACTTTGCGGCGCCGACTTGGAGCCGGTCGACTGCATCATCGGCGGCTCGCCCTGCCAGGGCCTGAGCCACGCCGGGAAGCGCAAGGGTTTGGACGACGAGCGCTCCCCGGGCTATTCATGGAGCAGATCAGGGTCATCAAAGAATTACGCGAGGAGGATATCAAGCGTGGAAGGACAGGTCAGTCTATTCGCCCCAGATACGCCGTGTGGGAGAACGTCCCCGGCGCCCTCAGCACAGGCAAACCGAAAGGGGAAGATTTCCGGGTTGTCCTCGAAGAATTCGCGCGTATTGCGGACCCTGCCGCCTATGTGCCTCGACCTCCGAAAAGGAAGTGGCGGACTGCTGGGACCATACTGGGAGATGGATGGAGCCTGGCTTGGCGGGTCATGGACGCTCAATTCTTCGGAGTGCCCCAACGCCGTCGTAGAATCGCGCTTGTCTGCGATTTTGGAAGCGAATCCGCCCATGAGATATTATTTGAGCGCGAAGGCATGCCTGGGGATCCTGCGCCGGGCAGAGAAGCGGGGCAAGGAACTGCCGAAAATCCTGGCGCGGGCACTGATGTGGCAGATCGAGTGGATGAGCAGGACGGCGCAACCTGGCCGACCGTAGCGAACACCCTCACCTGTCGGCATGACAGCTCGCCGATGCCCGGGCAACTGCAGCAGATATGTGTGACGGCTTTCACGCAAAACCAACGGGATGAATTGCGGGACTTGGGGGACTGCGCAGGCGCGCTTGCAGCCGAACCCGGGGTAAAGCAGCAGACTTACGTTGTGACCGCAGGCTTTAGTGGTCACCGCGCCGCCGGCGTTGAAATTGAATATGCGGAGGAACGCGCGCCGACCGTAGGGGCCAGCATGCCGCCGAACGTGGTGGCGGGGTTCAAGGCGGGCCAGGGCGATAAAGCCGGCGGGATCGACTTCCAGGATGAAACAGCGCCTACCATTGGCGGGACTGCCAGCGGACTAAACCAAGTGCCAGCGATCTGCATCCAGGGCAATGCTATTGATCGGACGGATACAACAGGTGCCGATGGAAAAGGATGGCGTGACGATGATGTCTCATATACGCTGAACACAAGGGATCGGCCTGCTGTATTTAAAGCCCTTGCGGTTGATTGCCGCCATGATCGACTTGAGGATATCAGCGGTACGCTGGTGGCGAAAGGTAGCGGTGGCCAGGGTGTGCAGGACAACAACCCCGTGATGCACCACTCCATCGTTCGCCGCTTAACCCCCCTCGAATGCGAACGGCTCCAGGGGTACCCGGACGGCTGGACGGATATCCCTGAAGGCACTGATATTTCAGATGAAGGATACGAACTGTTCAAGCTGCTGTTGTTCGATGCCGCTGTGCGCAACGGCACCGCGCGGGAGAACCAGGCGACCGGCGCTTGGTAAATCTGGAGCAAAAAGCGCTATGAGGTCCGGCGGGGCGGGGAAACGCAGTACATCGCGACCGTCTGGAAGAACACGGGCAGGCCATACCGGCATAAGACCAAGCCGCAGATGGTCAGGTACATCAACAGTCTGTGCTCCGACAGCGCGCGTTACCAGTCGCTGGGCAACAGCATCGCTTTGCCGCCGTGGCAGTGGGTATGCCAGCAGATACATAATCGACACGGCAGCGCGCTGACGATGGGAAGCCTGTTTGATGGGATCGGCGGTTTCCCGCTGATCTGGCAGGAAATCAACGGCCCGGGGACGGCCCGATGGGCTTCGGAGATCGAACCGTTCTGCGTGGCGGTGACGATGTATCGTTTTTTAGGAAGGAAAACGGCATGATATTTAGCTTTTCGATCCCTGGCCAACCGCAAGGCAAGGCCCACGCGCGCACAGTTCGACGCGGCGGAAAGCCGATTACATACACCCCGGATAGAACCGTGGAATATGAAGAACTGGTGCGCACCGCCTGGCGAAAAAAATACGGCGACCGCCGTGTTGCACATGATGGAGCGGCCCTTGAGGTTATCGTGCAGGCATTCTACAAAACTCCGAAAACCAACAAGGCAACGAAGGAGCTCATGATCCGCGGCGAGAAACGGCCCACGGTCAAGCCAGATTGGGACAATATCGGCAAGATCGTCTGCGACGCACTGAACCCGGTAATCGACAAACAGACAAAGCAAATCATTTTCCCGGGAGCTTGGCGGGACGACGCACAAGTCGCACGGGCCCTCGTTGAAAAGTGGTACTCCCTGCATCCCCGGGTGGATGTGTACATTTCAGAAATCCAACCGAAGAAAGGCGATGAATCATGAAATTTACGTGCGATACGGCTTCTTTGAAAAAGGCCTGCGGCACCGCCAAGCGCGCGGTGTCCGGCAAAACGTCCATCCCGGCATTGGAGTGCCTGCTGCTGCGCTGCCAGGGCAGCGAATTGGAGATCGCGGGCTACGATCTCGAGCTGTGCATCAAAACCCGCATTGAGGCGACTGTGCATGATCCGGGCGCGTGCCTGCTGGACGCGGCGCTGCTGCACAGCATCCTGGGCAAGCTCGACGACGAAACCGTAACCATCGATGCGGGGGACCGCGACAAGGCGAAGATCACCGCCGGGGGCCTCGTATACAAACTCAACACTATGCCTGCGGGCGATTTTCCGGAGGTTCCCTGTGTTGACAACATGCAGCGCCTGGAGCGCGGTGCCGAAGCCGACGACCAGCAGATCACTATGCCGACCACCGACCTGCAGCGCCTGATCCAGGGCACCGCTTTCTCGGCTGCCGTATCGGCAGAATCGAAGCCGGTTCATACCGGGGTGCTGTTCGAGCAGGAGGGGGCGATGCTGAAACTCGCGGCCATCGACGGTTTCCGGCTGGCAGTCCGCAGCGCGGAGAGCGTGGAGTATACCTATGAGTTGGAACGCCTGGTCGTCCCGCAGAAGGCCCTGAAGGAGCTGGCGGGCATCAAGACCAAAGCGGAGCAGGTGCGTATCTGCCGCCACAGGCGGCACGTCACCTTCGTCATCGGCGATGTGACCATCACAAGCCGCCTGCTGGACGGCGAATTCATGAACTACCGCGCGGCCATCCCTGCCGAGTGGGTCATGGAGATGACGGCTGACCCGGCGGCCTTGCTGGCGGCGATCAAGCGGGTGAGCCTGGTCCTTCAGGAAAAAATAAAAGCGCCGCTGCGCATGGCGCTGTCCCCGACCGATGGGGCGATCACGCTGTCCTGCATCTCCAGTATCGGTGAGGCCCAGGAGCGTGTCCCTGTGGAAGGCTGCACAGAGGCAATGGAGATCGGCTTCAACCACCGCTACCTGGTCGACGCGCTGAATGCCTGCACCGACGACACGGTGAGGCTGCGCGTCAGGAGTGACGTCCAGCCGGTGGTGATCCTCCCGCCGCAGGCAGACGACTACCTGTACATGGTGCTGCCGGTGAGATTGAAGGCAAGCGCATGAGCGAATTCGACGGTGGCTTTGTTTGCAGTTACTATAACAAAACCGATGAATGCAAAAAGCGCGATGACTGCATAGGGTGCGCTCCATATGAGTTTTGGGCGGGCAGGAAGCCTATCCTTGACCCCTGCTGCGGCCCGCGCATGTTCTGGTTTCATAAGAAAAACCCCCACGTGGTTTTCTGCGATAACAGGACATTGGAGCCGACGTTGCTGTCCAACGGTGCAACAATCACAGTTGAGCCTGATGTTCTTGCGGACGTGACCGCGCTACCATTCCCCGATGAATCCTTCTGGCATATCGTCTTTGACCCGCCACACGCCACACGCGCCGGGGCAAACGGCTGGATGAGCAAGAAATACGGAAGTCTGCCTAACGACTGGCAGTCCTTCATCCGGGATGCGTTCACCGAGCTCTGGCGGGTTCTCAAGCCCAACGGCACCTTGATTTTCAAGTGGAACGAATTCAACCTCCCGCTTTCGCGGGTGCTAAAGGAAGTCCCGCCGGAGGTTGAGCGGTGCAAGCTCTACGGGCACCGCAGCGGCAAGCAGCAGATGACCCACTGGATAGCATTTTTTAAGGAGCCCTGAACCAACAGAAACGAGGAACCAACACATGAACCAAAGAACCGAACCACAGCGAATTGATGTTACTGCCCTGAAGCCGGAGGAGCGCGTTCAACTTGCCACTCTGCTCTACAAGGCCAAGTATCGGGTAAACGAAGCCACCCGTAAGGTGCCCAACGGCACAAAAAACAAGATCACCTACTTTGTGGAGTACGATGAGATGAAGCCGACATGACCAGCCGGAACCCCCTGCACACTGCCACGGCAAAAGACCGCTCTGGCGTCAACGCGGTATTTCTGTCGAAATATTTCGACGGCGGCTACCAAGGCGCGGGTGCGACGGTTGACAGGCCCCTGCCCACGGTCACGGCCTGGGATCACAACGCCGTCTGCGCCGCTCACATCGCCGAATTCAAAGGGCAGGACAAAGGGCAAGCCGCCGCCGTGCCCCTGCGGACAATTACCGCCAGCGCGGGCGAGTTCGGGGCGGTCAAGACCTGGCTCGCCAAAGCCGACGGCGAGGTCGACCTCCACCACTGGCCGGAAGTCCGCGAGCTGCTCAACCAGCACTGCGGCTATGGCCTGGCCGACGATGAAATTCTGCTCCTGGAGATTGGAGGCATACTCTGGTTTATTTCCGACATCGGCCTGCGGATGCTGACCCCGGCAGAGCTGTACCGGGCCCAGGGGTTCCCCGAGGATTATATCATCGACCGGGATTACACGGGCAAAGCCTACACCAAGGAGCAGCAGGTCGCCCGTTGCGGCAATGCGGTGCCCCCGCCGTTCGCATACGCGCTGGCGACGGCGAACCTGCCGGAGTATGCTGTGCCGGGCATTGATACCATGAATGAGCTAGAGGAGGTAGTAGCGGCATGAACGAAATCAGGGAAATCACCAACGCCGAAGCTGACGACATTTTGAACAGTGGAGATGATGGTAACAGGGAGCCGCGTGGGGTATTCATTATCCCACGGACAAAAGAAGGATTTCTTGCAATTGATAACAGTGACGGGTACGCGTGGGCTGAAGTCTTCGGCACCCGCGAGCAAGCGGAATACTGGCTGCAACACCCATCGCTGCATGCGGATGACGTTGATCTCGCGATGAAGGAGGAACAGGGCCGTGGGTGCCCCTTCTGCGATGAATTCGGGGAGCGGCGGTGCCAAGACCCGATTGACGCGCAACGGACCCCCCGAAGCGGCTCCTTGTGGAATTTTAAAATCTACCCGGAAAAAGGATTGCTTGAAGCGGTTGATGTCAACGATGAGCCCCTCGCAAGCGCCGACATCAACTTCTGCCCTATGTGTGGGCGAGAGCTGGAGGAGTTTTTCGGAGGTGGGGGCAATGCCTAATGGGCGCGTCTGGACGCCAGAGGAGATTGAATTCTTAGATGAGCATTGGGGCAAGCTCAACATCCCTCAGCTGGCCCAAAGGCTTAACCGATCCGAAAATGCCGTCAAAATCAAAACAGTGCGGTACGGCCTCGGCAAGGCAGTCGACAGGGATAACAGCCTCACGGCGCGGCAGGTCAGCTACCTCATGGGCGTCGATATCCACGCGGTGACAGATCGCTGGGTTGGCAAGCTCGGGCTTAAGGCCCGGAAGCGCGCGCCGCATGGCCAGCGGAAACAAACGTGGATCAGAATGGATGATTTAGTGCCTTGGCTCAAAGCCCATCAAGACATATGGGACAGCCGCCGTGTGGAGTTGTTCGCCTTTGGGACTGAACCGAAGTGGCTGAAGGAAAAGCGGGCGAGAGACAAAGCGCTCCCCGAGAAGCGTTTCAAAAAATGGACGCCAGACGAGGACAAAAAGCTCCTGTCCCTCTACAAAACCGGAAGATATACAATCGACAATATTGCGGAACAGCTCGACCGAAGCCCCGCCGCCATCGAACACCGAGTGATGCGCCTCGACGTTTGGGGAAACGGAAAGTACATCGGAAACAGAAATAAGCGGGAAGGGTGGAATCGGCTTGCTTTTAGCGAATATTGGCAGAAAGATATGTGCATGCACTGGTGCAATGCCAAGGGATGCACAGCGGGAAAAGCAAACTGTGATACCTGCGCATCGTTTCAGAGGAACCAAAGCACCACCTGAATTGACATAGGAGGAAACGACATGACCGCACAAGAGGCAAAACACATCTTTGAGAACAGCCGACTGGTATGCAAGATCGGCGGGGAGGAATGGACGACTGACGCCTATGTTCACATCCTCGGTATATTGCAGGAAGCGGCAGACCGGGAAATCGTGAGCCTGATTACCCTGCCAGAGGAAAAACTGATCCAGTGCGAACCGAAGGATGGCGGCGGGCTACTGGTTACCTATGTAGGCAAGCACTGCCCGCCCAACTTCAGCGTAGGGCTGACCATTGGGGAGATATTGAGCTGCCCGATGGAGTATCACAGCCGTGATATCTTGCAGCAGGTATTTGAAACGCTGGCCAGCGCCGAGATTTTCATGGCTTACGAACGAGGACGGATGTGCCACATTGCAGTTCAGCCGTCCGAGTGGGATAAAAACGAATGGCCGTGCACCTGCGAATGCGGCTATGATTGGATTTCCACCACAGGAAGCGACGAATATTGCCCCGGGTGCGGAGCGCGGATTGTGAGGGAGGAGGCGCACCCATGACAAACACAATGTTGCATTGGCACGACGCCGCAAAAGAAAACCCGCAGCGCGAGGGGATGTATCTGGTTGCGCTTGAAGGCTGCGCGGAGCTAACGATTACACCCTGGCGGGGTGACGGCTTTGAGTGGCCCTGGGCTAAATTGGTCAGCGCGAGCGTCCAGTTTTGGGCCGCCATCCCTACCGCCGAGCAAGTCCGGCAAAAATTCAGGGATGCAGACCTTCGCGACCAAGCCCGCGCGGAACAGCTGGGAGTGAGCGTCAAGGCATACAGGAACATGGTGGAGCTGCTTGACGGCGAGCCCGACGGGATTATCACTGATCGTTTTTAATTGTCTAAAAAATCAACATATGGAGGTCAGCGTCATTATGAACCTTACCGAACAACAAATCCGGGCCGCCGGGAAAGCTGGGGCCGCCGCCGCGCTGGAGCGCTGGGAACAGCTCGAGGCAGAGCGGCGCAAGTCGGAACACGACAAACGGCTGCAGAACATCAAAACCCTGTTGTGCAATTACCACAAGTTCAAGGCTATGGCTGAGAACGCCGTCTACACTGCGGAGCAAGCCGACGAGCTGGTTGACATCCTCCTGCTCATGTACGATCCCACCAACAAGGCCGACGCCATTGTCGAGAGCATCAAGCGCAGCGCCATTCGCACGAACATTATTGTGGCCCACATTCAGGCCATGATAGCATCCTACCGCAATATGGTTTACCGCAGCTGCGGCGAGGTGGCCCAGCGCAGGTTTGAAACGATGTACGACCGCTACATCGCGGAGCCAATGCTGACCGTGGATGAACTCATGGGCAAGTATGCCATCGAGCAGCGAACGGTCTATGACGATCTCGACATCGCCGCGGACAATCTGGCCTCCATCATGTTCGGAGTGGACTATATTTTGTTGAGATAAATCCGCAAATAGTCCGCATAGACACCAGAAACGCCATGTGATATAATTGTACCGTGAAGTATTGCATCAAGGCCCCGGCTGATATGGTCGGGGCTTTTGCCATTTGTGGAGGGATCACATGGACATCGCCCCGCGCGCAACGACCCCGGACGGGTTCGCCGTCTACTGTGCCCATGACGTGATAGTGCCGGCGGGCGACCTGCAGCCCAACCCCCGCAACCCCAACAAGCACCCCTCCGCGCAGATTGAGTTGCTGGCAAAGATCATCACCGCCCAGGGCTGGCGCGCACCCATCACGGTGAGCCGCCGCAGCGGGCTGATCGTCCGCGGGCACGCCCGCCGCCTGGCCGCGGCGCAGGCCGGGTGCGCATATGCCCCGGTGGACTACCAGGACTACGGGAGCGACGAGGCGGAGCTGGCCGACCTGATTGCCGACAACCGCATCGCCGAATTGGCTGTGTTGGACGAGAACGCCATCGCGGCGCTCGTCACGCAGCTGTCGGAGGAGGCAGACGGCATTTATGCCGAGTATGCAGGGTACACGCCGGAGCAGATCAACGCCATGGCGTCCGACGCCGCCGACGAGGCCACACAGGACCAGGCCGCCGCAAGGATGACCCTGCAGGAGCGCTTCATCATCCCGCCGTTCAGCGTACTGGACGCCCGCGGCGGGCCGTGGGTCACACGTAAGGCCGCCTGGAAGCAGCTGGGCATTCAATCAGAGGTAGGCCGCGGCAATGACGATGACCGTACAAAGGCGGGCCTCACATTCAGCCGGTCCTCCCAGCCGCCGAGCACCTACAAGGCCAAGAATGAATATGAAGCCAAGATCGGCCAGAAAATCACCTGGGAGGAATTCGCCGACCTGTTCCCGGACGCCTTCGCCCAGGGTGGCACCTCTATCTTTGATCCTGTGCTGTGTGAGCTGGCCTACAGATGGTTCTGCCCGCCGGGCGGGAGCATCATCGACCCCTTTGCCGGTGGCGGCGTGCGCGGCATTGTTGCTGCGATGCTCGGCCGGCAGTATACCGGGGTTGACCTGTCGGAGCGGCAGATCGCGGCAAATAACGAAAACTGGCGCACCATCGACCACGGCGACGCGCCGCAGCCCACGTGGATCACCGGCGACAGCATGAACATCGACACCCTCGCGCCGGGGGCATATGACCTGTTGTTTACGTGCCCGCCCTACGCCGACCTGGAGGTCTATAGCGACAGGACCGAGGACCTGAGCAACAAGGACTACCCGGAGTTCATCGCCCTGTACAGGGAAATTCTAAGGAAAGCAGCGGCTATGCTGAAGCCGGACCGCTTCGCCGTCATTGTGGTGGGGGACATCCGCGGCCCGGACGGCCATTACCGCAATTTCGTCAGCGACACCATCGCGGCGTTTCAGGACGCGGGGATGTATCTGTACAACGAAGCGATCCTGATCACGGCATATGGTTCCCTGGCAATCCGCGTCGGCAAACAGTTTGAGCACAGCCGGAAGCTGGGCAAGACCCACCAGAACGTGCTTGTGTTCTGCAACGGCGACCCCATGGCGGCCGCACAGGCAATCGGCCCCGTGGGCGCGGAGGACGCAATCGAGATAGACCGGCTGCTGAAAGACGAATAAAGGAAAGTGCCCCATGAGGTGGTAGGACACCCCATGGGGCCGCACCATAGAACTGCCCTATGGCACGGAAGGTTCCCGCGCGGGTTTGCCTTCCCTTTGATTTTATCATTTATCAAAGGTCGTGTCAATATGGGAAATAGCGAAGAATTGAAGCAAGCCCTGTGGAAAAGGGCGACAGGCTACGAAGTCGAGGAGCGCGAGAGCATCATCGACAAGGACGGAAAATTAAAGCACATCAAAGTCAAAAAGCGGCACGTGCCGCCTGATATCGAAGCCATAGCCCAGGTACGGCGGTTGATCACCCTGGGGGAGTGGGAGGTTTGGGAGGAGGTGATGCGTGGCAAAGCTGACTGATCTGCAGCGCAAGGAAATTATCGCGGCACGCGTAGAAGGAACCAGCTATCGTGCGCTGGCGAAAAAATACGGTGTGTCCCCAACGGCAATCCAAAATGTTGTGTCAAGTGATCCGAAAACTTTACAAAAGTGTACACATAAAAAAGATCAAAACACGGCGTCCGTATTGGCCCACATGGAGGCAAAATCAAAAGACGTCTGCAATGCTCTGGATTTGCTGCTGGCGGCCATGCAGGACCCGGCCCTGATAGCCAAAACGCCGATGGCGCAGCTTGCTACGACCTACGGTATCCTGGTCGATAAACATACCACGATAGAGCGTAAGGCCGCCGAGCAGGCCGACGGCGCGTTTGACGACGGCTTCATGTCCGCGTTCGAGGAGCGCGCGCCCGAGCTATGGGCCGCGGGCGACGACCTGCCGGGAGGTGATGAAGATGCCCCGCAGGAGTAGCTTCCGCTTCAAGACCCTCAGCGTCAAGCAGCAAATGGTGTTGACCTGGTGGGTTAAGAGCAGCCCGGTGCGCCATGCCGACGGCATTGTGTGCGACGGCGCGATACGCTCGGGCAAAACAATCAGCATGAGCCTTTCCTTCGCCATGTGGGCGATGGAGAACTTCGACGGCAAGAATTTTGCTCTCTGCGGTAAGACCGTGGGGAGCGCGCGCCGCAATATCGTGCTGCCCCTGAAAGCCATGCTGTACAGCCGCGGTTATCACGTGAAGGAAAAGCTCACGGAAAACCTGGTCACGGTGCGCCGCGGGGATCGCGAGAATTACTTTTATATCTTCGGCGGCAAGGACGAGAGCAGCGCGGGCCTTATCCAGGGCCTGACCCTGGGCGGGGTGCTGTTTGACGAGGTTGCCCTTATGCCTCGCTCCTTCGTGAAGCAGGCCACGGCGCGCTGCAGCGAGGAAGGCAGCAAGTTCTGGTTCAACTGCAACCCGGAGGGGCCGCGGCACTGGTTTTACGAGGAATGGATCAAAGGCGCGCGGGATCGCAACGTGCTTTACCTGCACTTTATGATGACCGACAACCTCAGCCTTTCGGCAGAGATGCGGGCGCGCTACGAGCGGCTGTACAAAGGCGTGTTCTATGACCGCTACATCCGCGGGCTGTGGGTTGTGGCTGAGGGTATCGTATACACTATGTTCGACCCCAAGAAGCACGTGGTGCCCAATCCAACGCACCCGGTGCCCGCTGAATTTGAGCGGTATTACATCTCCTGTGACTATGGCACCGTGAACCCCAGCTCCTTCGGCCTGTGGGGCCTGAACGAGGGCAAATGGTACAGGGTGCGGGAATACTACTGGGATTCCAAAGAGGAAGGCCAGCAGCGCACAGATGAGGAACACTACAAGGCCCTGGTGGAACTCGCGGACGGCCTGCCGCCCGGCAGCATTGAAAAAGTGATCGTTGACCCGTCGGCGGCCAGCTTCATTGAATGCATCGCCAGGCATGGCGTGTTTTACGTTGACGGCGCGGACAACGCTGTCGTTGACGGTATCCGCGAGGTTGCCACGCATCTGAACCTGGGGGATATTTTCTTCTGTGACTGCTGCGAGGACTGTATCCGCGAGTTTGGCCTTTATCGCTGGGACGAGAAAGCGAAAGAGGATCGGCCCCTGAAGGTTGACGACCACGCGATGGACGACGTGCGGTATTTTGTGCGCGCGGCGTTCAAGGAGGAGGACTTCGGCTTTGAGTTTTATAATTGACGGGAGGTACGCGCTTGCCACTCTTTGATAGACGTACCCGGCGCGGGCGGAACAGCGACATGTACCTGAACCAGCAAAGCCCGTTCATACCGCGCATGACGCGGCCGCCGGAGCGGAACACGGCGGAGTTCATCGAAGCGTTCAAAACAAGCCCCCGGCTGGCCGTGGTGGACCGTATCGCCACAGACCTGTCCTTCATACCGGGCAAACTGTTCCGCATCGAGGACGACGGCACCGAAACGGAGATCACGGACCACCCGTTTCTTGATTTTCTGGACTACCCCAACCCGCTGCCGGAATACACGAACAACGCGCTGTGGCGGCTGCAGGAGATATACCTTCACCTCAAGGGTGAGGGGTATTTTATTAAAGAGCGGGATAAATGGGGGCGCGTGTGCGAGCTGTGGCCCCTGCCGGTGCATTATGTGGTGTCCACGCCCTATGAGGGCTTCCCGTGCTACACGGTGCGTGTGCCAGGCACCGGCCTGGTCCTGCAGGTCAACGTGGACGACATGTTCGTCCAGAAGTACCTGAATCCCTACGACCCCTCATGGCGGGGCCAGGGCCTGGCCGAGGCAATCGCAAGCGAGGTTGATCTGGATAAATACATGACGGAATTCCAGAGGAACTTCTTTTACAACGACGCCACCCCAGGGCTTGTCGCCGTGTTCGGGGGCAACGGCCAGGGGGGCGAGAAGCAGGCGGATCAGCGCAAGCGCTTTGCCGCTGAATGGCTCAACAATTTCAGGGGCCGCAGTAATTCGCACAAGTTCGCTACGGTGGCCGGCGATGTTAGGTTTGAACGGCTCGGGGAAACTGGCAAAGAACTCGATATGGTCGAAAGCAGGGTGCGCCTGCGCGACGCCGCCCTGGAACACTTCGGAATGCCCCGGGAGATCATGGGGATCACCGAAAACAGCAACAGGGCCACGTCTGAGGCCGCGCAGTACGACTACGCCGAGCGTGTGCTGACCCCTAAGATCAGGCTGCGCGAGGATGCGATCAATGAGCAGCTGCTTCCCGACTTCGACCGCTACGGCAACCTGGTATATCGCTTTGACGCCATTGTGCCCCGCAACGAGGAATTTGACAAGGCAAAGGCCCTGGAAGGCTGGAATGGTGGGTTGCTGACCAAGAACGAGGGCCGGGAGCTGCTGGGCTTTGACGCGGTGGAGGGCGGCGATATTTATAAGACCACCTTCTCCGATATGTTCATTCGCGACACCGACGATCCCGTGGCGGTGACCGCCGCCGCGGCGAATCTACAGTTTGCCGATATCCCGGTGGACGATGAGCCGGACGACGGCTTTGAGGTGGAGATAGACGGGAAGCAGCGGCCTTATGTAATCTACACGAAGGACCGGCAGCGCAAGACCGTCACCCCGCAGCAGATGCGGCGCAGCGAACAGCAGGCCGCCCGGAAATCCCTGCGGGCATTCGAGACGGCCACCACACGCTTTTTTAAGCAGCAGGCTGACGATGTGCGCAAGGCACTGGACGGCAAGAAGGCCGAGGGCGGTGCGTATGGGCTGCTGGATGAATACCTGTTGCCAGACGGCACCTTTGACGTGAACCGCTGGATTTCCCTGCCGGAGGCGCAGCAGTTCGAGCTGGCCGCGAAGTTTTCCGACCAGTTGATTGACTGGAACGCTTCAGCATTCAAGATGGAGCAGATATACCGCCCGCTATGGTCACAGGCCCACAGCGCCGGGGCGGCGCAGATGCAGCAGCTATATGGCCTNAAAAGGGTAAAGCAGCCGAACCTGAGCCGCCAGGCGCAGACGCAGGGCGCGCGCCGTGTGGTAGGGATACAGGACAGCACGAAGGACGATATTGCCCAAGTGGTGGCCCGCCGTATCCGGGAGGGCTCCAGTACCCGGGAGCTGGCCGACGAGATCATGTCCACCATGAACGCGCCGGAGAAGCGCGCCAAGCTGATCGCACGGCAGGAAACCATGACGTCCCTGTCCACCGGGCAGTTCGATATGATGGTGGCGGGTGGAGCCACAGGCAAGACGTGGCACCATCACTGCACTACGCCCGATGCCAGGGAAAAGCATATCGCATTGAACGGCAAAACCATCGGCATACAAGCATGGTTCCAAGTGCCTGGCACCAACGTCAAACTGCGCTATCCCCGCGACCCACTGGCGACCGGCGGGAAGGCGGCGGCGGGACAGGTGATCAGGTGTTATTGTGAGCTGACCTATGATTTCGAGTATTGAGGGAGGTGAAATACATGGCGAAGTATACAAAGCGGTTTCAGTTCAAGCTTGACGAGCAGCAGCCGGAGGGTGCCGTTGAAGCTGGGGTATTCGCTGGCTACGGTGCCGTAACCGGCAACCTGGACGATGGCGGCGACATCATCGAGCCCGGCGCGTTTGCGGAAACGCTCAAGGACTGGAGCCGGGTTAAAATCATGCTGCAGCACAACTACGAGCTGCTGCCCCTGGGCGCGCCCATGGAATTGGGCGAGGACGAACATGGCCTGCGCGTCGTGGCGAAGATCAGCGACACCAGCACCGGGCGCGACGTGAAAACCCTGATCCGGGACGGCGTGGTCAAGGAGCTGTCCATCGGCTATGACATCCCGCCCGGCGGGTTCAACATCGACGAGCAGGGTATCCGGCACCTGACGCAGATCGAGCTGCTGGAGATTTCCGTGGTCACGTGGGCCATGAATGACCAGGCGCTGATCACGGACTTCAAGGCGATGGCCGACACCGTGCAGCGCGAAGTCAAGGAAGGCCGCAAAATCAGCGGCAAGCGGCTGCAGTCCCTCAAGGACGCGCGCGACACCCTCAGCATCATCATCGAGGAGGCCGATGGCGGTGATGGAAAGGCGAGGCAGCCCCCCGGCCCCCCGAAAAAAACAGCAGCCAAGCGTCGGAGCAGTCCGGCGCTTTCGCATTCAGGGAAACAAAAATTTGAGGTCACATTATAAGGAGGTAGTCATGGCAGCACAGAAGAAAGGTGTAAAAACCGACGTTGGGGAGCTGGCCGCGGCTCTGGCTGACGAACTCGAAAAGCGCAAGAGCGGCAAGGATGATGTCGAGGAGGAGGGCGCGGGCGGCGACCTGGCCGAGGTTTTGGCCGAGATTATGCCCGAAGTGGCTGAACTCCTTGACGAGAAGCGCAAGGCCCGCAAGGATGCGGACGGGGAAGACGCCGAGCTTGACGAGGATGACTTTGTCGAACTCGCCGAGGAGCTGGCCGATCTGATCGACGGCAAGAGCGACGACGAGGACGAGGAGGGCAAGTCCGACGACGAGGACGACGAGGACGACGAAAAGCGCCGCAAGGCCCGCAGCACCCGTACCCCGCAGCGTAAGCGCAGCCGCCCCCCGGTTCCCGCGCAGCGCAAGTATTCCGGTGTGTACATGGGCGGCGGTTCGCAGAAGAACATGACCGCCGGCGGCTTCAAGAGCCGTTTGGACGCCCTGCCCGAGAAGAAAAAGACGCCGTTCGTCTACGAGAACTTCGGGCGCGCGGTCAAGTGCATCTGCATCTTCGGCCAGGGCGACCCGGAGAAAGCGGCGTTCTATGCCGCGAAGTCCTTCAGCGACCAGGACATGGCCCGCGCGTTCAAGGCGCAGGTCGCCACCATCCCGTCGTCCGGCGGCTATCTGGTGCCCGAGATTTACGCCAACGAGATCATCGAGCTGCTCTATGCGCAGACGCTGATCTTCGAGTTGGGCGCACAGCGGGTGCCGATGGAAACCGGCAACCTGACCATCCCGAAGGCGTCGGCCGGCGTCATGGGGTACTTCATCGGCGAAGACCGTGACATCCCCGCCAGCGAGGCGCAGTTCGGCGTGCTGAAGCTCTCGGCGAAGAAGCTGGCCACCATCGTGCCGCTCAGTAACGACCTGCTGCGCTCCACGCACTTCACCACCGACCAGATGGTCGGCAGCGACATCACGAAGCGCATGGCGCTGCGCCTGGACTTCTCGGCCCTCTACGGCAAAGGCGGCGATTTTGAACCCCGCGGCCTCATTTCCAATAAGGGCGTCCAGACGCTCGACGCCAGTGCCCTCGATCCGATGTACGCAAGCGGCGGCGTCCTCACATCCAGCCTCCCCGCCTATGCGGAGGGCCTGGTGCTGCACAAGAACGTCGACGAGAGCGGCATGGGCTGGGGCATGAACGCGCCCCTGGAGTTCTTCTTCAAGAACATCAAGTCCACGACCGGCGACTTCATCTTCCTGGACGAGATGAACCGCGGGCAGCTCATGGGCTACCCCTACAAGCGGTCCAGCCTGATCCCCGCCAAGAGCGATCTGACCGATTTGTTCTTCGGCAACTGGCGCGACATGATCGTCGGCGAGCAGGGCGGCCTGATGGTCGAAACCTTCCGCGAGGGCTCCTACAACATCTCCGATGGCAAGAGCGCGTCCGCCATGACCCGCGACGAAACTGTCATCCGCGCGATCCAGCTGATCGACGTCGGCGTCCGCCACGACGAGAGCTTCCTGCGCATCAAAAACGTCAAAGTCCCGGCGATGGCGTAAGAAAGGAGAAACAAATATGAAGCGTCAACTTCTGCAGAACGTCAAGGTGCTGCCCGTTACGAGCGGCACCACCGTCATTGACCGCGATGGGCTCCTTTCGGCGGTGCTGGGTATCACAGCCGCCGGGGACACCACCGTGAGCGTCACGCACTGCGACACCGAAACCGGCACCTTCGAGGCCGTCAAGGACGACCGCATGTTCGGCCTTGACACGCAGGTCGACACCGGCGGGGCCGTGAGCGTAATCGTTCCCGCCGCCAGCGGCGACCTGCT
>JGI24702J35022_10000665_pt1 | contig 20869 bp, 16 predicted proteins | sample TergutTh196P4_FD_35022 | JGI IMG/M metagenome (IMG submission 35022)
GGTTTGGCCTTGTCCAGTTTGGCTGGTTTGGCCTTGTCCAGTTTGGCTTGCTTGGCCTTGTCCAGTTTGGCTGGTTTGGCCTTGTCCAGTTTGGCTTGCTTGGCTTGCTTGGCTGGTTTGGCCAGCGTGACCGATTTGACCGGTTTGGTCGGTTTGACCTGCCTGACCGGGTTGGCTTGTCTGGCCAATTTGGCTGGCATGACTGCTTTTGTCTTCCTGGCTGGTTTGACTGGCTTGGTTAGCTTGGTTAGCTTGATTAGCTTGGCCCGTTTGGCCTGCTTGGCTGGTTTGGCCGGCTTGACCTGCTTGTCTTACTTGATCTTCCGTCGCCACTTGTTCCAATCTCTCCGTTAATGCGGCTATCGGTATAGATTCAGTCTCAAACTCAATCAACTCCCCCAACCAGTGAGCGTCAATAGTCTCTTGCTCATCAGGTTGCCCAAAAAGTTCCGGCGCAATAAACCCTCTATCGCTTATTATGTCTCCCCCATATGCTTGCCCATTCCCAAGGTCACCAACGTCGAAAACGCTATTTACGCCACGTGATGATAAAGTGAGAGAGAATATTGCCAACGCTACAGCTATTCCCGGCAAAACCCGTATAAAATAGCTCATCTTGTTCCACATTTTTCTGATCCCGACAAATTAATTATTCTCTCATTATTAATTCTTTTTCTTTTGCAACTGATTGGTAATTAAGCGACGCCTCTGAGACATAACCCACTGCTTGACGCGGGAAATGAAACGGAATCCGTATTTGGTATCGGTCATTGTCTAAAAAACCATAATGAGAACGCCCATTGGCGTTGGGAACACGATACCCCGGCCTTACGCAAACGCCGGAATAGCCTTTACTCAGAAGTGCTTTCGCGACGCGTTGGCGACTGAAGCCATAATAAAGGCTATTACCGGATATGTCAAATAGCGTAAAACGTCCTAATTATTACCTTCTCTTTTACTTTCGTCTTTCGGCTTTCTCCTTCTGGTGCGTATCTTTTTTACTGGCTTTTCCGGCGGCTCATATTTTGGCGGCCGTACCAGTTCTCTCCACTGGAGGTCTCCGCGCTCAAGGCCTTTTATCAGCACTTCAGCAGTTGCAACATTTGTTGCAAACGGGACGTTATTCATGTCACAGCGTCTAAACAACAGGACTTCGTCGTAATCCTGGTTTTTGATCAGCGGGTCTCTGAAGTAGATCAACAAATCAATCTCGTTTAAGTCGATTCTTGCTTTGACCTGCTGTTCGCCTCCGAGTATTCCGGCTGAAAACCTTTGCACATTGAGGCCGGTGTTTTCAATAATGTAGGTACCTGTCCCCGCTGTGGCAAATAAGTCATGCTCTTTCAAAATGCTCTTATACGCTATGCAGAATTCCATCATCAATTCTTTTCTGTTGTCATGTGCAATCAATACAATATTCATTTTACTTACCTGCCTCCCGGAATGAACAGTAGCCGGTCATTTGCTCCGCCTTCCTTTACTTTTCTAATTGGGATATTTGCAACAAGAGCGGGAACAACTCTCTTTCCGTCCTCGCTCATAGTGTTGGTCATTTTTATATCAAGGCCGTTATCATCCGACAGCCCTCCCACCTATTCAGAACTAAAAATCTTTTAATGCTTCCAAATTAACCCTTCTTTATTTCATGGATTAAACGGCGTATCTTCTCCCCTAATTCTCCTCCGCAACAATACAGACCACCAACGTCTCCATTTTTACGCGGCAGTCGCTTCTACGGCTCCATTGAAACGCCTCAATAAAACACTACGCTTTTCAACCGGCGAGATAAATGAAAAACTCTATACAAAGAAGGTCTCATCTCACTAACTTACCAACGCATTTTAACTTCAGCATGAATGACGCAGAATCAAAGAATAAGCACTGCTTATACTCTACATATGTTTTATTGTTTTGTCAATATTGTTACTACCCGGTTTAGTAAACTGTAAACAACGCTCATTGCATTTTTTCTTGTTTGTTCATATAATAATTACAACGCAGAGCAATTGACTTCGTCTCTTTAGATTTCTCAAGCCTTACATTCAAATAGGGCGGGGCTTATGCGCCGATTTTATGTACTGATTTTATACATCGATTTTTTGCACAGAGTATCTGCACCGATTCTATGCGCCAAATATCTGCACCAAGTATCTGCATCGAGTATCTACATCAAGTATCTGCATCGAGTATCTACATCAAGTATCTGCATCATGTATCTGCATCGAGTATCTACATCAAGTATCTGCATCATGTATCTGCATCGAGTATCTACATCAAGTATCTGCATATGGGTTTAATTTATTGGCTACGAACTATTGTATTGTCAGGGGGATGGAGACTTGACCAGTAATAGCGTTACACTCAGGACAACTACGGAAGGACTTGTCGTGGTGTTTGACAGCAATGAGGGGTTTGAGAGTATCTACTCACAGATTGAAAAAAAGTTTGAAGCTTCAAGTTTCTTCTTTAAGGGAACTGCGTTCATGCTTTGGTATAGGGGAAGAAAGCTCTCAAAAGATGAAGAGAAAAGAGTAGCAAGAATGGTAGTGGAGAAAACCGGCGCCAAAGTGGCTTTTTTTGAGATCGACCCCGACTTTGCGAAGGAACTTAAAAAACAAGGGCTTGGTTATTTTTCTCCTCCCGAGCGGGGTTCGGAAATATCAGAGCATATGGGAGAGCGTGAACGCCAGTTGTCAATCTGGGAAGGCTCGGATACGAACGCAGGTGATGAGAATAAAGAAGATTATGATATAAAAGTGAACGGAAAAATAAAAACTAACAGGAAACGCTTATTCAGTAGCGCTGATCCTGATAGTGCTGAACACGGGAGCAACGTCAAGCACGAGGTAAAAAGGCATTTTTCTACAGACCTTAACGAGTGTATGACAAAATTTCACAGAGGTACTATGCGGTCAGGAAAACTGATATGCTACGACGGAAATGTCGTAGTACTGGGTGATGTGAACCCCGGCGCGGAAGTCGAGGCTTCCGGCAATATTGTTATCGTCGGCGCCCTCAAGGGCACTGTACACGCAGGCGCCAGCGGCAATAGAAACGCTTCGGTCATAGCGCTAAACATATCGCCGGCTCAACTGAAAATCGCCGATTTAGTATCACGGCGGCCTGATAGAAAAAGTGAGAAAAAACCGCCTTTGTACTCTGTCCCTGAAATTGCCTATATCAGAAATGATACCATCGTCACCGAAATGTTTCTAACCCAGATCAGACCATAGACTGAGTGTTGACTGAGCACAGACTGAATAGCGGCTGCGTATAGGCTAAATAAAGGCTGAGTGTAGACTGAGCACAGAAGTACAGCGGCAAAAATCATTGTGGTTCAGCGAGGCGGTGATTATATGGAGCCCGTAACGAGGGCCATAATAATGAGAGCTAAGATAATGAGAGCTAAAATAATGAGAGCTAAAACCATGAGATCCGTAATAACGGAATCCGCAAAAATGAGGGCTATTTAACTATGGAGACAAGAAACTCGTTGAACAACAACATCAATTTGCCTTTCAGGTTCTTAACAGACAAGCAGTGCGAGCAAATTTATGAAGCTGCGCTCAACATTCTTGGGCGGACCGGCGCCAGGATACTTTACCCCGAAGCGGTTAAAATGCTTAAAGACGCCGGCTGCAGGATAGACAACGAGAGGGTTTGGATACCGGAAAGGCTTGTCAAATGGGCGTTAAACTGCGCGCCTACCGGCTTTACGATGTATACAAGGGACGGAAAGCCGGCGATGCACATTCGCGGCGACAACTCGTATTTCGGCGGGGGCCCGACTTGCCCAAACTTCATAGATCTTGAAACAGGCCAAAGAAGGCCGTCCACAAAAGGCGATGTTGTAAACACGTCCATAATCAGTGATTATCTCCCAAACATCGACTTTGTGATGTCTCTGTGCATGATTTCGGACAAACCGGCTGAAGCCGCTGACATACACGAACTGGACGCGATGCTCAGGAATACAAACAAACCGATCATAACCTGGGCTTTTACGGCTGAAGCTGTTGGGGAACAACTCGAAATGCTCAGGGCTGTCGCGGGCGGTAAAGAGGCGTTTGAAGCCAGGCCAAACTGCATAGTCTATACTGAGCCAACTACACCTCTGACCCACACTTACGAAGCCTTAAGAAAAATGCTGTACCTTGCCGAGAACAATGTCCCGCTGTTATATACGCCCGGCATGCTCATGGGCGCCGTCACGCCTGTTACTATCCCGGCGAGCCTTGCCATAGGCATAGCTGAAAACCTCACCGGGCTCGTGCTGGCGCAACTGAAGCGGGAGGGTATAGCATATCTATGCAGCGCCGACGGCACTCCGATGCATATGAGGACTATGCAAGTCCAGTACGGATCGCCTGAAGCCGTCATGGCCTGTGCGATGGGCGCTGAAGTATTTAAATATCTGAATATGCCAACATGGTCTCTTGCCGGCGCTACCGACTCGAAGTTATATGACCAGCAGGCCTCAGTGGAGAGCACGATGCAGATCATGATGAATTACGCTGTGGGCGCGCATTTGATCCACGACGTAGGTTTTATCGAGATGGGAATGACGGGTTGCCTCGAAGGGCTGGTCATTGGAGATGAGATCATTTCCGCAGTGAGGGCGCTGTTCAGGAGAATTGAAATCAGCGACAGAACCCTCGCCCTCGACCTCATAGACGAAGTCGGGCCCGGCGGGAATTTCCTGACCTCCGACCATACAATCGACAATTACAAAGAGGAACTTTGGACAGGGGAATTAATATCCAATGATGTATTCGCGGACTGGAAAGCGAGAGGTTCAAAAACCATGTTCCAAAGAGCTAATGAAAAAGCAAAAAAGATACTGGCGTCATATACGCGCGAGCCGCTTCCGGCGGACCTCGTTATGGAACTAGATAGTATAGTTAAGCGGGCGGAACAGAGGGTAGGAGGATAGTTGCGCCAGACTGTCTGATAATCCACTGCGGACCTTCTAACGATACAATATGCGCCACATCTCTGTTATGTTAAATGCAATACAATATTATGTAATGTAATATAATATAATATAATGCTATGTAATGTTATGTTGTGTAATGTAATGTTGTGTAATGTAATGTTATGTAATGTAATGCATAATTATTGTACCAACATTTAATTGCCAGACAGTCTGGCGCAACAAGATATAATTATACGCTAAACCGCGTTCGCATTATTGAATATTAAGCTGAATTGAATTGGATAAAAATAAAATAATAAGGATAAAAAACAAGTAAAGGGTTGGTGATTATGTATGAGTAACGCAAGTGTGCATGCATCAATGGTAATCAGACTGGATAACGAATTGCCAAAAATGCCCGAGTTTGTTGCGGGAATCCGTCGCGCCCCCAGCAGGGGCTACCGCCTGACTAAGAGCCAGACGGAGATAGCGTTGAAGAACGCGCTCAGATATGTTCCGGAAGAACTGCACGAAACCCTGGCGCCGGAGTTTTTGGACGAGCTCATAAAATATGGGCGGATATACGCTTACAGGTTCAGGCCAGAGGGACGCATTTACGGAAAGAGCATCGATTCATACAAAAGTAATTGTACGGAGGGTAAAGCATTTCAGGTGATGGTCGATAACAACCTGGACTTTGAGGTTGCGCTTTATCCGTATGAGCTTGTAACCTATGGGGAAACAGGCTCCGTGTGCCAGAACTGGATGCAATACCGGTTGATTAAAAAATACCTGGAAGCGTTAACCGAAAATCAGACTCTGGTATTGGAGTCTGGGCACCCTCTCGGGCTCTTCCCATCAAAGCCGGAAGCCCCAAGGGTGATAATCACAAACGCCCTGATGGTGGGCATGTTCGACAACCAGTATGACTGGGAAATAGCCGAGCAGATGGGCGTTGCCAATTACGGACAGATGACTGCAGGCGGTTGGATGTATATCGGTCCGCAGGGCATTGTTCACGGAACGTTCAATACTATTTTAACAGCCGGGAGGCTTAAACTTGGCGTACCGGGCGACGGCGATCTGAGAGGTAAACTATTTGTCACATCAGGGTTGGGCGGTATGAGCGGCGCCCAACCAAAAGCCATTGAGATCGCCAACGGAGTTGGGATTATAGCTGAGGTTGACTTTTCAAGGCTCAAGACCAGAATGGATCAGGGGTGGGTCTCGATATGCTCGGACGACCTTGGAAAGGTATTTTCGACAGCGAGCGAATACCTGGAGAAAGAGGAATCGATCTCTATCGCTTATCATGGCAACATAGTTGATTTGCTTGAGTACGCCATTAAGAACAATATCAAGATAGACCTCTTGTCCGACCAGACTTCATGCCACGCGGCGTATGACGGCGGGTATTGCCCTCAGGGAATAACTTATGAAGAGCGGACGAGAATGCTTCAAGAAGACCGTGACAAATTCAATCAGAATGTCGATATATCTCTTAGAAAGCATTTTAACGCCATTAGGGAACTGGTGAGCCGCGGTACATATTTCTTCGACTATGGGAATTCTTTCATGAAGGCTGTATATGACGCCGGCGTCAAAGAAATTTCCAGGAATGGCCTCGATGAAAAGGATGGATTTATTTTCCCGTCGTATGTCGAGGATATTATGGGTCCGGAACTGTTTGATTATGGATACGGACCGTTCAGGTGGGTTTGCCTTAGCGGGAAAGACGAAGACCTGGACAAGACCGACGCTGCCGCTATGTCCTGTATAGACCCCGAAAGGCGTGGTCAGGACAGGGATAATTACATCTGGATCAGGGACGCAAAGAAAAACAGGCTCGTCGTTGGCACAAAGGCCAGGATCCTCTATCAGGACGCCGGGGGCAGGAGGAATATTGCCCTGAAATTCAATGAAATGGTGAGAAACGGAGAGATCGGACCTGTGATGATAGGACGGGATCACCATGACGTCAGCGGTACAGACTCGCCCTTCCGCGAGACGTCTAATATCAAAGACGGCAGTAATGTAATGGCGGACATGGCTACGCAGTGTTTTGCCGGCAACGCCGCAAGGGGCATGAGCCTTGTTGCGCTTCATAACGGAGGCGGGGTCGGAGTAGGGAAAGCCATTAACGGCGGTTTTGGGCTTGTCTTAGACGGAAGCGAAAGGATCGACAAAACGATCCGTTCGGCTATGATGTGGGATGTAATGGGCGGCGTCGCGAGGCGAGCGTGGGCAAGGAACCCGAATTCCATCAGCACGGGCGTCGAGTATAACAGGAATAACGCTGGCGACGGGCACATCACATTGCCCTACATACCGGACGAATCACTTGTTGAAGCCGCCGTGGCAAAGGCCCTTGCTGAAACGCGCAAATAATAGTTGCGTGAGGCGAGAGCCGGAATAAAAGCCGCCGTGGCATAGGCCCTTGCTGAAACGCGCAAATAATAGTTGCGTGAGGCGAGAGCCGGAATAAAAGCCGCCGTGGCATAGGCCCTTGCTGAAACGTGCAAATAGTAGCTGCGTTGGGCGGGAACCGGAATAAAAGCCGCCGTGGCAAAGGCCCTTGCTGAAACGCGCAAATAATAGTCGCTTTTTACAAGCAGAAAGGAACTAAAATCAATATGAGGGCTAACCAGAACTATCAGCAGTCATTCGGACTCAACGCATTATCTGTGGATCAGATTGAAGAACTCCACTTTGCTTCACTGGAGGTTTTAGACAGGGTTGGATTGAGGTTTCATGACGATAAGGCGGTAGAAATTCTAAAAAAGGCGGGCGCGCGGGTAGAGGACGGAAATCTGGTTAAAATACCATCCTTCATGGTTAAGCATGCGCTAAACACTGTTCCGGAGCGGATCCCGATAGCCAACAGGGATGGCAAACGGGTCATGTTTCTTGAAAAAGGAAGGTCGTATTTCGGCACGGGTTCGGATACGCCAAACACTATAGACCTATATACCGGAGAAAGAAGACCTTCCGTGAAACAGGATACCGTGAATTTCGCAATAGTGAGCGACGCCCTTGAGCATATTGATTTCATAATGTCAATGGGGCTTGCGTCCGACGTGCCGGTCAGGAATTCATATATTCATGAATTTGAAGCGATGGTGTTGAATTCCGTTAAGCCGATAATGTACACGGCTGCTTGCGCCGAGGACTGTAAGACTATTGTAGAAATATGCGAGGTCATTGCGGGGGGCGCGGAGCAGTTGAGAGCCAACCCTTTCATTATGCTCTACGACGAACCCTCCTCGCCGCTCCAACACTCAAAGGACGCGCTGGAAAAGATGCTGTTCCTCGCCAGAAAGCGGCTCCCATGCCTTTATTGCCCAACAGTACTTATGGGCGGAACAGGCCCTGTCTCACACGCCGGCACAATAGTCGTTGGCAACGCTGAATTTCTGTCCGCGCTGGTCCTGCAGCAAATTGTGTCGCCGGGGACGCCGATGATTTACGCAGGGTCAGGCGCCGGACTTGATATGAAGAGTATGATCTGTGTATATGGGAGCGTCGAGGAAGCAGTAAACTGCTGCGCCATGGTAAAGATAGGCGATTACTATAAGCTGCCAACCTTCATAACAGCCGGATGTTCAAACTCCATCAAGTTTGACGGACAGGCGGCGGCTGAAGCTATGTTCAGCATACTGGCGAACGCCATTGGCGGCGCCCAATTGATCCACGACCTGGGCTACATCGAAGCCGGTCTTACTTCAAGCATGGAGATGCTAATGCTCTGTAATGAAGCCGCCGGGGTGTGCAAGAAATTTGTCGAGGGCGTCAAAATCGACGCGAAGACTATCGCATTAGAGGTTATTGAGGCGGTAGGGCCAGGCGGAAGTTACTTGACCGAGGAGCACACAATAGATAATTACAGGGAGTATATTTACTTTAACGACCTGTTCGACCACAACATATATGAGCGTTGGGTTGAGAACGGATCAATGACGTTTGAGACGAGGGCGAACAAAAGAGCAAGAGAGATATTGGAAACGCATAAACCGACGCAACTAACGGAGGATATTGTGGATAGGGTAAAACAGATAGTTGCGAAAAGGGATTTAGCTCACGACTGAGAAGAATGCGTGCGTAATGAGGGAAGGGTAAAACAGGTAATCGAAAAGAGGGATTTGACGCACGACTGAGAAGATGAAGAATAAAAAAGAAAAAGCGGATTTGGTTATCAAAAATGCGTCACAGTTGCTCACATGCTCCGGAGACGCGCCGTATTCACTCGGCGTCATTAATAACGGATGGCTTGCGGCAAAGGGCGGAATCATCACAGTTGTCGGGAGAGAAGACGAGATACTGTCGAATGCGGACATTTCCGGCGCCAGGGTTGTTGACGCCACAGGAAAGGTTGTGGCGCCGGGTTTTGTGGATTGCCACACCCATTTAGTTTTCGCGGGTTCAAGGGTTGACGAATACGCGGCAAGGATGACTATAGACGATGTAGAAACACTCCATAAAATGGGTATCAAGACCGGTATTATGGCGACTGCCGACGTGACAAGGGAAGCGTCTGAAGATATGCTCTTCTTCAGGGCGGCTGCAAGACTCCGCGAAATGATTAAACACGGGACGACAACTGTAGAGAGTAAAAGCGGTTATGGGCTTACTACAAAAGACGAAATTAAGATCTTGAAGGTTAACGGGTATTTGAATCAAAAGTACCCCATCGACGTCATTTCAACTTTTCTGGGAGCTCATATGTGTCCGAGTGATATTGAGAGAGGCGAATACTTAAGAATTCTTATACATGAGATGATACCGTTGATTTCCCGGCAAGGCTTGGCGAGATTTTGTGACGTCTGGTGTGAGAATATTGCGTTCACGGTCGATGAGTGTGAGCACGTACTGCGGTCGGGTGTGGATCACGGAATGATTCCGAGGCTTCATACCGATCAGTATTCATATTTGGGCGGGTCTGACCTTGCAGCAAGTATTCGGGCGTCTTCCGCCGATCACTTAAACTACACGCCCAAGGCTGCGGTGAAGAAAATGGCGGCGACCGGCGTTATTGGCGTGCTATTGCCGGGTATAGATTTTGCAGGGAGAAGCCTCAGGCCTTTCAACGCCAGGATGTTCATTGAGGAAGGCCTTATCGTCGCCCTGGCGACTAATCTCTGCCCCGGCGGTTGGACCATCAGCATGCAGCTCGTTATGGCGCTTGCCTGCCGCATTAACAGAATGTCGCCCGAAGAAGCTATATGGGCCGCAACCTGCGGCGGCGCCAAAGCCTTGAGGCTTGACGGCGACAGGGGCGCCCTTGAAGCGGGAAAACTGGCTGACATACAGATTTGGGACGTCGACGTCTATCAGGATGCGATATACAGGCTCGGCGGCAATGTGGTCGATAAAGTGTTCAAGCGCGGCGAACAGATTTATGAGAACATTGAAACAATGGGAAGAACAGCGGGAGATATGGAATATGTCATACATTGAAACGATGGGAAGAACAGCGGGAGATATAGAATATGTCATATATTGAAACGATGGGAAGAACAGCGGGAGATATGGAATATGTCATACATTGAAACGATGGGAAGAACAGCGGGAGATATAGAATATGTCATACATTGAAACGATGGGAAAAATACTGGATTATAACGACCTCGAGGTTGCCGGCGGGGCAAGCGCCGCTCTCTCGGGCGCAATGGCTGCGTCGATTGCCGCCATGGCGTCGCGGCTGTCTATGAAAAAAGACTTTGGGTTGTCAGTTGACGAGCTTGATGAAATAATAACAGAGGCCGAAGAGCTGTCACATGCGCTACAAGACGGCGCCGATAAAGACGTTATTGCATTTCATTCCGTAATAGAAGCCTTTGCGCTGCCAAAGGCTACAGAGGAGGATATTGAAGCTCGCAAGGCCGCCCTGCAAAAGGGATACGTACTTGCCGCAATGGCGCCGCGAGATAACGCGCGATACAGTGTGAGAGTCAAAAGCCTCCTTGATCGGATGTATGGGAAGACAAACCCCGCCTGTCACTCTGACGTCGCTGTTGCACGAGCCCTCTGCGAGGTTGCGATTGCGGGTTGCATGTTGAATATCAAGGCAAACATAGATTATATCAAGGATGAGGATACTAAAGCCGGGTTACGGAAGGATATTGATTTTTTTGTTGGGAATATCAGCTTCCTCGATGTTGAAAAGCTATAGGGTAGTTGGAACGGCTTGCGGTTATATGGGGTATATAGGGTAACATAGGGGTATATAAGAGGTATTAGGGTTGTCATGGTTATATAGGGGTACATAGGAGCACATAGGGCTATATAGTGTTATATAAGGTTTTGTAAGGTTTTGTAAGGTTTTGTAAGGTTTTGTAAGGTTTTCGGGATTTTGTTGTTATAAAACGCAGGTTCGAAAGGAATTGGCATATAGTGAAAATTTTAATGGCCATACCTAATGTCAGCGAAGGTAGGGATTTAAACGCTATAGATGAAATCTCCCTCGCCGTAAAAAGCGTAGAAGGCGTGAAGTTTCTCGGCGCTTCTTCTGACTCAGACCACAACAGAACGGTGTTTTCATATCTTGGCGAACCCGATGTGGTGTTGAAATCAACAAAGAGGCTGGCGGAAGCCTCGTTTCGGCTCATTGACATGACGAGGCACACAGGCGGCCATCCACGCATGGGCGCCCTTGACGTGGCGCCGTTTGTGCCCGTTAAGGGTATTAACACCGCAGAAGCTGTCGAAATCTCAAGAAAGTTTGGAAAATGGGTGGGCGAGCAAGGTATTCCGGTATACTACTACGAGGATTCGGCCACGACGCCGCAGAGGGCAAATCTGGCCGACGTCAGAAAAGGTCAGTATGAAGCCCTTGAAGCCAAGCTCTCCGACCCTGAATGGAAACCCGACGAAGGCCCTGCAAAGTTCGTACCAAGGACGGGCGCCGTTCTAACCTGTGCAAGAATGCCCCTCATTGCATTCAATGTAAACCTCAGAACTGAGGACGTGAGTATCGCAAAAAATATTGCGAATGCCGTTAGGTACATGAAGGGCGGATACAGGTATGTGCGGGCGATGGGTTTGCCGCTTGAAGGGACCGGCATGGTGCAGGTGTCCATGAATCTCATTAATTACATTAAAACCCCCATACCTAGAGTCTTAGAGACAATACGGTCTGAGGCCTCAAGATACGGCGTCAGCGTGGCCGGAACTGAGCTGGTCGGTCTAATGCCCACAGACGCTGTAGAGGAGATTATTCGCTTTTACGTCCAATGCCATGATTTCTCTATCAACCAACTTATCGAAATGAATTGCCTGCCGGAATAATCGCGCAGGATTTGCAAAGAATCCGGGAATAATCCGCAACGGAATAATCCGCAACAAAATAATCCGAATAATCCGCAAAATCAAAAAATAAATTCTTAGGCTTTATCGTTTTTTTATTTTGCGCTATAATATTTGAGTTAAGCGCCGTGATCAAGTAATCTCTCAATGGGGTACTTGTTCACGGTATACTAAGCATTCCTGTAATGCGAAAAAATGGAGATGATTTTTATGAAACAGCGTAAGGTGATCATTATTGGAGCAGCCGGCAGGGATTTTCACAATTTCAACACCTTTTTCAGGGACAATCCTGCTTACAGCGTAGAGGCTTTCACAGCTGCCCAAATACCGGATATAGCAGGCAGAAAGTATCCGGCCGCTCTCGCCGGTAACCTTTACCCCGACGGAATACCCATATACGCGCAAGATGATTTAGAGCAGTTGATAAAGGATCTTGACATTGACGAGTGCGTCTTTTCATACAGCGACGTCACATACAAAACAGTAATGGGCCTGGGCGCCAAAGTAAACGCGGCCGGCGCCGATTTTTCCATGCTTGGCCACAAGAGTACCATGATAAAGAGCACTAAGCCCGTTATCGCGGTTGGCGCAATACGTACGGGATGCGGAAAGAGCCAGACGTCGCGCAGGATTGCAGAGATTCTGTCCGCGCGCGGCTTGAAAGTTATCGCCATACGCCACCCGATGCCCTACGGGGATCTCGAAGCGCAAAAAGTACAGCGCTTTGCGGCTATTGAGGACCTCGCGGCTCATGACTGTACAATTGAGGAGATGGAGGAGTATGAACCCCATATTGCCAGAGGGAACGTCATATACGCGGGAGTAGATTATGAGGCAATTTTGCGCGCGGCGGAAAATGACCCGAAGGGCTGTGACGTAATCCTGTGGGACGGCGGAAACAACGATTTCCCATTCTATAAACCGGATTTATTGGTAACAGTGACAGACCCGCACCGGCCCGGGCATGAACTCTCCTACTATCCCGGCGAGATCACTTTGCGTCTGGCTGACGTTGTGGTTATCAATAAGATCGACAGTTCAAGTTTTGACGACATTCAAGTGGTAAGAGAGAACATCGAGCGAGTTAATCCGCGCGCTATAGTGGTCGACGCCGCTTCGGCCATAACTGTTGACAAACCTGACGTTATCCGCGGCAAACGAGTGCTGGTCATTGAAGACGGCCCAACCCTGACGCACGGAGAGATGAAGATAGGAGCGGGCGTAGTCGCGGCGCGGCGATTTGGCGCGGCAGACATCATCGACCCGAGACCATATGTCGTCGGTAAGCTTGCGGAAACGTTCCGTATTTACCCCAATGTTGGAAAGCTGTTGCCGGCCATGGGCTACGGCGAGCAGCAGATCAATGACCTATCCGCCACTATTAACCGCACTGATTGTGATTCGGTAGTAATTGCAACACCGATCGATCTGACGCGCATTGTTAGAATTAACAAGCCGTCTACGCGGGTTGAGTACAGCCTGCAGGAAATCGGTCATCCTGATCTTGAGGACATACTTACGACCATGCCTTTCTTCGAAAGTCATAAAACCCTATGAACCATATAGGCATGGCCATGGGGGAGTGATGAGTGGGAATCCCCCTCATCCTCTTTGAAGGAGGGGGAGGTCGGGGGGGGGGACCATAGGGTCCCACCCGAAAGTATGAACGGCTAGTTCATACTTGGGGATTTCATTGCTCGCATAGGTGTTTGAGTATGCAGGCGCGTTTTTGTAGGCGTGTTTACGCAGGTTCGTGTAAGCGTAGCGTAAGATATTTTTAGTATTTGGCGCAGAAAGTTTCATCACATTTTACGCCATCCGCGGAAAGGTAAAGTCATAACAATGAAAAGATTAGCAAATTTTAAAGGAACTGTTATTTCTGTTATTTTAATTACCCTCCTGATTTCATATGTAGCTTTTTTTGGAGTGGATATAGGCTCAATGCATTTGAAGGGCGCGCCGGATATGCGCTTTGGCATTGATATCAAAGGCGGTATCGACGCGGCTTTTGTTCCAAAGGATCTAGATCGTCAGCCCACCGCGTCAGAATTGGAAGCAGCTCGCGCTGTCATAGAGACACGTCTGGATCAGAAAAATATTTTAGATCGTGACGTAACCATTGACAAGGACGCCGGTTGCATTTTTGTACGTTTTCCATGGAAATCAAGCGAGACGGATTTTGACCCGGAGAAAGCCATTGCAGAACTTGGCAGTATGGCTCTGCTAACCTTCAAAGATCCCAACGGCAATATTGTTATGGAAGGGAAACATGTAAACAATGCTAAGGCTGAAACAGACAGGGAAATGCCAGGCAATTATCTTGTTCAGTTAACGCTGAAACCGGAGGGGCGCCAGATGTTTGCGGAAGCAACCGAAAGGCTTGTTGGACAGACAATATCCATCTACTTAGATGAAGATCGGATTTCAGCGCCGACAGTAAAATCGAGAATAGATTCGGAACAGTGTGTCATAAGCGGGACATTTACGGCGTATGAAGCCAAGATTTTAGCGGATCAAATCAATTCCGGATCACTGCCATTTGCGCTGATTACAGAGAATTACAGCACAATCAGTCCGGAACTAGGCAGCAATGCTCTGAATGTTATGGTGCAGGCCGGGATCGTTGCGTTTGTGTTGGTTTGCCTCGCCTTGATGCTTTACTACCGCCTATCCGGCGTCATCGCTGCTGTTTCGCTGCTGCTCCAAGTGACTGGCCAAATCATCTTGCTGACGTGGCCTCAGTTTTCCATCACCCTACCAGGTATAGCCGGTATAATCCTGTCCATCGGTATGGGAGTAGACGCCAATGTCATAACCTCCGAGAGGATACGCGAAGAACTGCAGAGCGGCAAAAGTTTTATGTATGCTGTTTCCTCCGGCTTCAAAATGGCGTTTTCCTCAATTTTTGACGGCAACATCACCGTGTTGATCGTCTCGTTTGTGATGATGATTTTTGGATCAGGCGCAATTCTGTCCTTTGCATACACGCTGTTGTTCGGTATAATCATGAACTTTGTAGCCGGAGTTACGGCGACAAAACTGATGACCGTATCCATCGCGCAGTACAAATGGGCAAAGAAACCGTCCCTCTTTTTAAGCAAACGCGCTCAGGGCAAGAGCGAAGTCAAGGTTTATCCCTTCTTTAGGCATCGGAAGATCTATTACGCAATTTCAGCCTGTATTATGCTTGTCGGCATTATAATGACTTTTGCAAATGGAATCATTTTGGATATTCAGTTTAGAGGCGGCGCTATTTTGAAATACGCCATGTCCGAAGCGATTGAATTGGATCCGAACGACGCCGCTAATTTAGTTGAGCAAACCCTTGGCGGACAGCTGACAACAGGTCAGATTACAACAGATTTTGCTACTGGGGAAATGCGGCTGGTTCTCAACATAGCAGGCAACCGTGCAATGAGCAATGAGGAACTGCAACAGGTGAGCGAAGTATTGAAAGAAAAGTATCCCGAACAGGAATTTGAGTTGGACAGCACAAACATTGTTTCACCGTTTTTCGGTGAGAAATTTTTGCGTAACGCGATTATATCAATTGGGCTTTCCTCTGTGTTGATTATACTATATGTATGGTACAGCTTTCGCAAAATACACGGGCTGTCCGCCGGATTTATGTCGCTGGTCGCGCTTCTTCATGACGTGCTTGTTGCATTCTTTACTTTTATCATATTCCGGATTCCTATCGGTGATTCATTTGTCGCCGTTGCATTAGCTATTTTAGGCTATTCTGTAAACGATACAATCGTCATTTATGACCGAATCAGGGAAAACGCCAGTGACAACACCGGTGAAAATAAAAAGGCGTCGCTTGAGGAAATTGTGGACAAAAGTATTTCGCAGAGCTTTACCCGGTCGCTCAATACCAATCTTGCCGTATTTGTGAGTATAGCTATATTATATGTGTTTGCCTTGCTTAATGGGCTGGATTCCATTGTCAGCTTCGCGCTTCCTATGGCTATCGGCTCTATAAGTGGTTGTTATTCGACGATTTGTTTAGTCTGCCCGCTTTGGTGTTCATGGGAAAATCGTAGCGGAAAACGAGTCAAAAAGATCGCAACGATAGAATAATATACGTTATATATATGATCGTATCGTGCTATTTGGGCGCCAATGAGGGCTACGCCTAGCGATCCATAAAATAACTTTTTAATAACCCGAAAAACTCCCTTGAATAACAGCTTAAAAGAATGCTACGCGGCGTCGCCGCCGGGGCGAAATAAGGTTCAAAGCCGACGCGCTTCGCCAGCATCGCCGAACGGAATATATGGAACTCGCTCGTAACTATTGTAATAGGATATGGCCTTTGTTCATTGCCGGTTTGGAGAATTTCGTATGAGTTCATCAGGTTCTCAAATGTGTTGTACGATTTGTCCTCCATTAAAATGCGGCTTTCGTCCAGGCCATGCAGGACGAGGAAGTCGCGCATAGCAACCGCTTCGCTGACAGGCTCATCTAACCCTTGCCCTCCGCTCACTACTATACGGACGTCGGGGTTTATTTTTGCGTACTCCAATCCCGTGATAAGCCTGCTGTATAATGTCTCTGAAAGCCCATCCTGCTCGACATGGGCGCCTAATATGATTATTTCGGGTGTTGCTGGGGTTGCTTTGGGAAATGACGCTATTATCAAATTCAATTCTACAACAATAAAAAACGCGGCAAATATTGACATAACTACCCTTGTCAAGCGCCATGGCGTGCTGTTGCGAAGTCGATCCAAAACCGGTTTGCGCCGAAATGCAAGATATACTATAATCGCAGACACAGGAACCATGATCAGCGCCGACGCCGCCATAAACGTAAAGCTCAGTGAAGCCCGCCCGCTAAACATACCGATGAAATTTACCGGGCTTACGTGTACGATGAAAAAAATAAGGTTCAACAGGCCCACGACAGTCCATCCCGTCAGAATTACTATATCGATGTACCGGGCTATTTTACTTTTCATTGCACCCCCAAACATTTTTTAATGGGTCACTAATAGTTCACAAATGGATCGCTAGTGTAAGCTTCGCTTTTTTCGCATATGTTTTGTCAAGCGCTTCCGCCGGAATTCGCTCGGCTTGCCCGCCGGACGCCTTATCAGCCTGAGAACCGATTTTATAAACGCCTCCCGTGAAAACAGGCGTTTCGCCAGGATACGCCTCATAAACGATAGGCGAACCCTCCAAGCCCGAGTCTTCATCGTCAAAATAAACCATATCGGTTAAATAATAATAGCCTTCCCGGAAACGGACCGTAATCCCGCCGGCCGGCAGGCCGTATGACGCCTTAATCGCACGAATTCTATCTCTGGCGCCGCCAATCGTGGCAAGCAGCGAGTCGACGTCGCCCAAATTGTCGTCGTCACTATACGGCGCCACATAAATAACCATGGCTGTGTCCGCCGACTCGGCTAAAGATTGCGTTGCCAAGAACGGTTCTCCGCACAGAAACACTGTCACAGCAAGAGTGAAACCCAATATTCTGCTCAATATATAGAATCCCCCCTATGTGAAATCCCCCACATAGAAAACCCCGGTTTTCATATCTTATCACATTACAAACACTAAATGTATAAATGCGACATAATAAGGTGGGATGAGACGTAGTGAGGTGGGGTGGGGTGAGGCGAGGTGAGATGGGGTGAGACGAGACGAGGTGAGATGGGGTGAGACGAGACGAGACGAGACGAGGTGAGGCGAGATGAGATGGGGTGAGACGAGACGAGGTGAGATGAGATGAGATGAGATGAGATGAGATGAGATGGGACGTGACGAGATGAGATGGGGTGAGATGAGACGAGGTGAGATGAGATGGGATGGGACGTGACGAGATGAGGTGAGGCGAGATGAGATGGGGTGAGACGAGACGAGGTGAGATGAGATGAGATGAGATGAGATGGGACGTGACGAGATGAGATGGGATGGGACGTGATGAGATGAGATGGGATGGGATGGGATGGGACAGGATAGGACGAGATAGGACGAGATAGCAACCACAAATTTATCGCAATAGTCTTGCAATCGCTGACAGTCAGTGTTACTATTGTGCCACTGTGTGGATAACTTTCTTGCTATCTTATCTCTGTAAATATATGCACTTAAGCCCATACAACCAAGGGTGTGAAAGCCGTAAATGGTTCTAAAATTGTTTAGGTATGGAGGGATCTTTTTGTATTGTTTCTATTGTGGCAAGCAAATCAAAGATACGAATAAGTTTTGTCAATACTGCGGGATGGCGCAAAAGCCGCAAAAGCTGAATCCCCCCCTCGGATCTGAATCGTCGCATATCCGGCAACCTGGCGCCATACCCACACATATACCAGTGGATCGCATACAGAACATTTTCTCCCCGCCATCAGGTGAGACAAATATAGCGAGCGACGTGGGACAAACTGTTGTTTCAGCGTCAAAGAAAGCAATACCTCTATACGTAAAGATCATCGCCGGTTTTTTTGCGGCGGCTCTAGTCTTTTTTATGGGCTCGGTTGTGTGGGTATTGACGCATGAGAAGCCGGAAGACGCGGCGACTGCGGTCAGGGACGCCGGGCATACGACTGACGGGCAATCAAGAGACAGTATGCTTGATAAAGAGGCGCCGGCAACCGAGAACCCCGTCGCTGGCCAATCCGTTGAACCGTATACTGAAAGCCTCGTCGCTGACCAATCCATTGAACCGTATGCCGAAAACCAAGTCGCTGGTCAATCCGCCGAATCGCATACCGAGAACCAAGTCGCTGGTCAATCCATCGAATCGCTTGCCGAGAACCAAGTCGCTGGTCAATCCGCCGAATTGCATACCGAGAACCAAGTCGCTGACCAATCCGTTAAATCACATGCCGAGAACCTCGTCCCTGACCAATCCGTTGAACCGTATACCGAGGACCTTGTCCTTAACCCGTCAACAGGACAATACGCTGATGAGTCGGAATATCTGAAAACAGCAACCCTGCTAAATGCTTCCGCCTTTTCCGAGGGATACGCCTGGGTACAGTACCACAATGGGAACGCCGTCAATACGGCGGTAATTGATACGAACGGAAGCATTGTATTTCTGTCAAATGAACCAATTTTATACGCCTCTGATTTCAAAGACGGCCTTGCTTTTTATATCACCTCTCCGAACGCGTTTCAAGTTGGATTGGAAAACTTTTCCTATGGGATGAGTTCCAATGTGTTTATGTTGAATAACAATAACGCCGCCTTATTTTTCCACATTATTGACGAGTCTGGAAAGACAACCAGTGTGAATTACAGGATACTCACTTATGGAGACAATCAATTTTTAGCGGCGACGCACATCAGTAACTTTGATTTAGACGAGTGGCTGATAGGCACAATTGATAAACATGGGGATGTCGTTAACGAGTTCAGGAACTACACATGGGAGTCGTGGAGCAGCATAAAAACTTTCAACCCCGACGATTTTTCTTATGGGAGTTTTAATGACGTTACCGATAGATACCGATACGCCGGTGAAGGCGTTTTCCTTTTACACGGAGATTTATGGCAGAATATGTTTTTCTACAATGCACGAACGCAATCATTTACCTATCAGGATGGCAGGAGTACGCGAATTTTGGGCGAGTATTACAATGGGGCGGCTTTGGGAAGAAACAGTATGTATTACACATCTGACGGCGGATGTCTGTTGCTTGACGAATATGGTGAAAGCCTGGAAAGAAGCCGTGATTTCCCATTAAACGACGCAAGAAGGTACTCTGACCTGGATACTTCAAATTATAACTATATTAGCGCTATACGCGATAACAATCCTCCGCTTTTCCCTGTTGGGGACGGACTTGTTTATTATGATCATTCTTATTACGATTTAGAGGGTAACGAAATCATAGCGCTAACGAAGTACAATGATAAGGCAATGTTTGGCGGGCCGTTTTCAGGCGGATATGCGGCTCTGCTTATTATAGGCGCAGATGGTTTTTCATACGTCACTGTAATTGACAGAAATGGAACGGAGCAATTTACACCCCGGCGCACAGATCGCATAAACTTTTTCCTCAATGAGGGATCTCTTCTTACATGCACTGGAAATACAATTCAAATACTCAACACACAGGGAGCGGTGGTAAGAGAGATTTCGATTGAAAGCCAAAATGAATTCAGCTTCGATCGTGAGGGAGCAGTTATTGACGGCTGGTTCCGTCTCAAAGTAACTTCCGGCACATCAAGGTATATCTATTACAGCGCTGAAGGGAACCGTACTATTGGGAGGTAGCAAGGCGGCAAGGTTTCAAGGTAGCACGGTAGCAAGGCGTCAAGGTAGCAAGACGGCAAGGTTGCACGGTAGCAAGGCGGCAAGGCGTCAAAGTAGCAAGACGGCAAGGCGTCAAAGTAGCAAGACGGCAAGGTAGCAAGACGGCAAGTTGGCAAGTTGTTATAATTCAACTGAAATCCGTAATCAAATGAAATCTAAGGGAAAAACATCCATAGGGTTTTGTGCCTTCCAAAGGAAGGCGTGGTCATAAAGTTTGAATTAGCCGCAAACCTTATTACTGTCGAAACTCTGCTGACTGGACGATATAATAATATGGTCAGATTAATAACCTATGCGGGCTTCGCCCGCAACCCAACTCGGCTCGGCGAAGCGCGGTTCCCCTCGCCTCACGAGCGCGAGGCGCTGGCGCCGCGCTATTCG
>JGI24702J35022_10000666_pt1 | contig 20859 bp, 19 predicted proteins | sample TergutTh196P4_FD_35022 | JGI IMG/M metagenome (IMG submission 35022)
TTCCAGTGCCGCCAGTTGCTGCCGCCAGAGTGAATGTATGGGTCTCACCGTTACAAATGTTGGTTGCTGATGGATTATTTTGCGTTAAAGTTGAAGCTACCTCTACCGTAATCACCAACGCATCTTTACAAGCTGTTCTACAGCCAGTTAAGATGTCTTCGGCTACTACGTAGAACGCATATTCGGCTTCTGTGCTGCCGGTATATTCACCAGTTGGGCAATCATTGTCCGCATAGATGATGTATCTGTAATTATTCGTATCAGCCGTATTAACAAGGCTCAATAGCGTATCTACCGTTATTCCTGTGCCGTCGCATACTTTTAATGTGTTTTCGTCTTCTGTTTTCAATTCGGGTATAGGTATATCATTTACCGTTATCTCCACAGCATCACTACATATTTTTTCTTCATCTTCCCCTTCACCACAAGAAACTTTACAACGAAAATAGGTAGTGGTCTTTAAATAATCGAGTTCTAAAGTTTTCTTCGTCTCTCCGCACATATCTTTCCATGTACAACCTGAAATACTGTCTTGCCATTGGTAAGAATAGATTATTTCATCATTTTTGCACTTGATTTTAGCAATTAGTTTAGGAGGTATATCATCTTTGCAGATCATTTTATCGCCACAAACTTTCACTGTTACTTTTAAAGAGCACGGTTCTCCCGTTTCTTCTTGCGCCCACACACAACTCATCCCTATCACCATAGTTAATAATGTAAAAAGTATTCGTTTCATAATGTTTATTTTTTTTAGTTATCAGTTTTCAGTTATCAGTTATCAGTTTTTAGTTCTTAATTTTATCTGATAGAAAATTATTTATCCAAATCATTTCATTAGATTCATTTTGAAATGTTTTGAGAATCAAACTATCAAGTTTTTCAATTTCATTTTTATTAAAATTCAATTCGTATAAATAAATTGTTCTAGGTACTTTTGGTGTATATGGATCGTCCATTTCTGGTGTTTTATTCAAGTATTTTTTATCAGTATGGAATACATAGATATTGAATTCTTTTGAAAGTTCTCTGAAAGATTTTTTATTCAGACTGTCCAATAAAATATCCTCTTTATCTGAATCATTGTTTCCATTTATTTCTGCAAGTTTGTTTTTAAACCATTGGCCTGGATTTTCCTTTGGTACTAAATAAAACAGTGCCATCCCATTTAGATAGTTGAAATCAAAATTTCGGTAAACTCCATCATATTGGGTAGTCACGATGCCTTCTAAATCATCAATAGGGTAATTTAAAAAATTAATTTCTTTTTGCCCGCTACAACTATAAGCAAATAATAAAATAATGATTAATGATACTATTTTCTTCATATTAAAATTCATTTACAATGTTTTAGTATAATTTTTTGGTCTAAAATAACCTTTCCAACCAATATGAGCAGATAAAGCTCCTCCAGTTCTTTTATAAACAGACGTTCTTGTACAATCAGTTACAGTCTCACCTCCATTATTTTTATTTGTGGTTTCATCTGCACTTCCAGCAGATCCAATAGATTCAATAATTGTTACTAAATCTTTTCCTTCATCGTATTTATACACAATACCAGTATGTCCTTTCCCATCGCTTTTTCGCCAAACAAAAATATCTCCTCTTTGAGGTATAATGTTACTGCCTGCAAAATCAATATTGTTATTTCCTATTGCTTTTCTAAATTCTGTTTCAGAAACCATATTAAGAGTAGACATAGATTTAGTGTTTTCCAAAACACCTAATTTATGAAGGTATCTCATCACAAATTCCGAACAGTCCAATGCTTCCCATCCTTTCGCTGTATCTGTACTTCTATCACCTTCTTGAGAATACTTTATGTGGGTATCTGCTATTTTTTTCATTTCCTCTAAAACTCCTCCTCCTGCCTCTATTAATTCTTCTATTTCCGCCCATTTATACTCTTTTTCTTCATTTTTGTGATTATACGCTTTTACCGCAAATTTGTATTTATTGCCAGCCTCTACCGGTTTTTTAAAACGCCAGGTCTTTGTTTGTTCGTTTTTAGTACATTCGTTATCTCCATTTTTACCGAAAAAATGTCTCATTTCGTTGTTTTCGGTTTTACTATAATTTACACAATCTATCGCAATACTATCAGCATAACTGTAACTACCGCCTACATAAATAAAACCATCACCTTCATTTGCTTCAAGTTTAATGTCTATTGTTGGATGTGGTTTCAATGTAAAACGTTTTGTTCCTCTGTTATCTTCTTCGTGACTTGTTTTATATGCCACAATATACACAGTGTAAGTGCCTTCTAAATTACTGCCCGACTTCCAAATATCACTAAATTTATCACTTGTTTGGTTCACTTTGCTATATACCGTTTCGCCATCTGTAGTAGCGCCTTTTTTAATATAAACATTATAGTGCATAAACTCTGAACCTTTTTTTATATCTGCCTCAATTTTAACGCGGTCGCCCGTATTAAATTTATCCATTACATTACCAACCAAACTTTGATTGGGTGAAGACAACTTAAAGTTATATATGGTCGTCTTTTTAAAAAGCTGTGTTATCGCATCAATTATTAACCTATTTGCATTATTACCACCTGCCATAATTATTATTGTTTTATATTATTGATAATTCGTTATTAATTTTGATTCTATTAATCTCTCCACCCTCCCTGAGGTCTTTTATAATTCTCACTTCTAAAAAATTCAAATTTGTTTTTAAAAACAATAATCTCCATTTCTTCCACAGGAATTTCTATCATAGCAGTATCATCCTTTAAGAAAAATTTGAACTGATTGTTAGATTCTCCGACTTCAATGATTAGTTCTCCTTTTTTTGACGTGATGTCGCCATACAAATTAGCAAAAGTTTCTATAATTTTTTTTTCGTCTGTCCAAAAATAACCACCATATTGTGCTTTACCTATGCTCCAATTCAGAACAATTTTGCAAGGCTTTGCCCTCATGGCGTTTTCTGCATGTTCGCCGGAGTTGGTTGTATTTAATTCTCCGTTGTAGTAATACATTTCTATCCCTTCAAAAACCATTTCTTCGTTTTCAAACTTTGGCGTAATGCGGTAATTGAATTTCTGCATGTAGCGTTCAAAAAGCATTCTGTCGGGCAAGCCGTTTTTTTGGTAGTTTTCGTATGCGGCTTTACAGTCTTTAAAAACTAAATCTCTATACTCTTTTTGTGTATATTCTACTGTAGGCGCAAAGTCTTTCATTTTTACATCGGTTGGATCTGCTTGCAACCAAACAACTTCTGTTGTTTTTCCATTCCCCGAAAGCCATATTGCTAACTTTCCGTATGGAGCCATACCGACTGTTATGTATTGATATTGTGGCTCTTTGGTTTCCTCATCTATTTCTGCAAGTAGATTTTCAATTATTTCCAAAGGTAATTCAGATTCCAAAGAATAAAACTTATTTTCTGCCCAAGAAAACCAGATAATATCAATGGCAGTCGGCGCAGGAAATTTATTGTTATCCAAAAGGTGTGTTTTGCCACTTTGCCCCCACTTGCTTGCATAAGGTACTGATTCGGGAATATACAACCTTTCATTGTTAGAAAAAATAAAATCGCCTAAAAATAGTTCTGTAGGATATAATAAAGGCGCGTTGCCACTCGCATACCATTCATATTTTTTACCTTGTTGTTCATTTGCTATGTTCATTGTACACGCTGTTAATGTGATTAAAAAAATTATTAATACTTTTTTCATTCATCCGTTAGTTATAAATCGTTCCAAATTTCCATTGTCATTTTTTCGAGGATTATCAACAAAATCACCTTCTTTTGCAGAAAAATGTAACCAATTTTGTCTAAGATACACATAATCAGATTTAAATACTTTTTGACAAAGATCTATTGAAGATGGTTTGAAGTTGTTTATTTTTCCTTTAATTTTTTGTAAATCGTTATGGATTTTATGTTTTTCATTTATGATAAACCTATTTTCTTTTGCATCTTCTGCCATTAAATGCAGTGCAATATTTGAATATCCTCTTAATGGGAGATTACCAATTCTCCATCCATCATTTATTAATTTTTCTTTGTTTGGTGATTTTATTTCAATCTCATTTTTGTTTTCGGGCTTACTTCCACCTCCAATGTCTGTATGAGAACCGGGTATAAAAATCTCTGTTCCCTTACTTCCAGCTGATTGGATATTTGTAAGTGCAAAATTTTCTCTAAATTCATCGGCAGCACAAATATGAAATACTTTTTTTGCTTTTTGAATTGCATCTAAATTTAAAGATTTAACATTGTTTTCGTGTTTTGGCGTTAGAGCACTTATCGTCCCACCAACCACACCAATTCCAGCAATAATAGGATTTCCAGTAACGACAGCTGCACCTGCTACCACATCAATCATATTTTTATTTTTCTGTGATAAGCCATAGGAAGATACTGTATCAAATAATCCTACATAATCAATTGTAATATCACTAATTTTGTATTTTATTGTCTTTTTTTTAATATCATCTTGTTTATTTAAAATATTCCATACAAAGTGTCTTGCTGCTGCTGCACCTCTGCTAAATCCATATAATCCAAAATATAAACAGATATTAGTTCCTTTTTCAAGTGTTAATTCGTTAATTTTGTTAGGTATATTATTAATCGCCTTTTCTACCTTTGCTTTTATACCAGTAACACCCTCACCAAATCCTTGTCCCAAGAACAAGTCCTCTCTTCCATCTGCGTGAGTTCCAATACCTTCTACATACAACTCACAAACATATTTTTTGTATTGCTGGTTATAATATGTATGTAACAATGCTACATTTGACCTGTCTCTTTCTTGTAAGCTTTTTGCGGTAAATTCGGAATGAACTGCGGGTCCATTAGCAGACATTTCTCTATATTCCTCTCCAATCCTTGCCTGTTCTTTGTGATTACTGGTTCCATCAAAAAAAACTCCAAAATAAACATCAACGGGTTTTACTTGATTTTCTGGTTGTGGTGGAGGCCCCTCTACCCCTCTTGCTCCCGTTGCTGTTGGCCTTTTTTGTGGAGACGGTGGTTGGTTAGGAACTGGTCCCGATAGATATGTTCCCGATGCCCCATTTCCTCCTGCCATCCCTCCTGTTCCTGTTGTATTAGTTCCTGTTGTCTTTTGAGGTGGTGGAGGTGGTTGGTTTGGTTTGGGCCCTGTTATATTTGTGCCTGTTTTATTTTGGTTATTGCTATTTGAACTTAAAGCTTTTACAACAACAACCGCTACTACAACAACTACTGCAATGATTAAACCTATTAGCATTTCATAAAATTTTATTTGTTAACACTCTTGCCCTTCCTCCGTTACCTCAATCATCCCCGCCCACGCGCACATCAGTTTGCAATCGTTCATCAATGTTTGCTGCCCGCGCACAAAGGTGTTCGTTTTTCCATTCATCCAAGACGAGGTGGTGTTAGGCATACAGGGCATGGGTTGCAATTTTCCATAATTGGCAGCCGTTGCCGCCGCAACTGTAGGATTCGCCATAGATTTGCACTGCCCAAACGGCTTTATGTTCATCATGGGCTTGTAATCCATAATGTTCGCCATGTTACCACCATGTAAATAAACCGTCTGCACAGGATGTATTACCCCCAAATCCGATTGCTGATCACCCATCGAACATTTTAATTTGGCTCCTTTACATACGTAATATGACATATTTTAATGATTAATGGTTAATGATTAATGATTAATGGTTAATGAGTTAGTTCTTAGTTTATTTTAATATTCTTCGCATACAAATCCAAGCTGTCACCGCCGTCAAATTTCATTTCGTCGTCAGATTTTTGGTGATGGGTTTTTGAATAGATTAACAATTTTTCGGACGCCTCTATTCTCATATTTTCAGCGTTGAGTTGGTATTTTTCGGTGATCGTTTCATCTTTATGCGCTCCAATTTCAATAATTTGGCTGCTGCTTACATTCAACATATCGTTATTTCCCACATTAGTATCCATATCATTTCCTGCACTAATTGATATATTTTCGCCTGCACTGGTAGCAATGTTACTGCCTGCATCGGTAGCAATATTGCTGCCCGCTTTTGTTGAAATATCCGTACCCGCCGTTTCATTAATATTTTCTCCTGCATCACGGTTCATATCCACCTTCGCTTTCATATTAATATTGTTGCCCGCTTCCATGTTGATGTCTTTTTCGGCGTAAAGTTCTATATTGCCTGTGGATTGCAGTTTTATCAGTTTCTCATCGGTAGAGAAAGTGAGAACGTAGTTTTCTTTTTCGTTGTCGTAAATTCTGATAAAACCTCCCTCCGAAACATCGTGTATCTCTACGGTGTGTCCGTTTTTGGTGCGAATAGCTTTAATCTCGTTGTTTTCATCCGGCCAATTGCTACCCGGATGTTGTTGCCCGTGATAAAGCGTACCTGCCACAAAAGGTTTTTCAGCATTTCCATTTTCAAAGCCCGCCATCACTTCTTCATCTATTTCGGGAATGAAGTAGAAACCTTTGTTATCGCCGCCATGAGGTTGTGCAATTCTTATCCACGGTGTTTTTTTATTGTCGTCCTGTTCTTTTTGCCATAAGAATTGCACACGCACACGCCCTAATTGTTCGGGATCCCTGTTATCTATTACTACCGCTCGCTGCATTTCTGCTTTGGGATAATGATCGTCGTAAGCGTAAGGAGGATATTCGCAAGTAGCAGGAATGGCAGAAAAATAGTTTTCGTAATTTCCATTGCTGTCGGTAGTGTGAATAATTTTACAAATGAGCAGTTCATCGTGAAAACAAGTATTGTTTTCTTTGTTCTCTTTTTCGTAATATTCTTTAATTTTAATCACACTTCCAATTCTTAAATCTGCGCGGTTGCTATTTCCTTGACATATCATCATTTGCGCTTTTTTTCCTAATCCCTGTACTTGGGCGGAAATTTCGGTTTCATCAAAACTTTCTTCCGGGGCAGAACTTTTCAAATGTTGAAAGTTCTCTTTTAGATATATTTTTTTTGATTCATCGTAAGTAACATCGGTCAAGTTGTGCATGGGTTCTTCGGTAACATCATAGCCCTCCTTTTTTGTGTTGCCATAATTCAGGTAGTTGTGGTGAGCATGAGTAAAGTTCAAGTGTTCCAAATCTAAACGATATTGATAATTAAGCACATCGTATCCAAGATGCAACTCCAATGTTTTCAATTTGTTAATTTTACCAAATACCAATTCTTTACCGTTGTAGTATAACCACTCTCCGAAACGAAATGCCAATCTGCTCATAAAGTTGTAGTTGGTTTCGTTGTATTGAACGATGTATGGAATCTCCATCTCCATACGCGGGTTGTTTTCTATAGGTATATTATAGGGTTCCAACGTTTTAGAAATGATATTTATCAGTTTTTCATTTTCAAAAGAATAACAGTGAGGATTATCAAACAGTAAATAATCGGGGCTGTATGCCATCACTTCAATCACCATTCCTGCCTTTAAATTTTTACGTTCAATATTGACATTAAAAATGATTCCTGCAAATTCTAATGTATCATTTTTAGTATTCCCGTTTTCGTCATTTCTATAGGTAGTGAGATAAAATTCCACATTTTTTCCAAGCAATTCTTGCGACAAAGAGAATCTAATATCTTTTTCATTTTCAATGAGATTATTTTTGTGCATAAGAAACCGAAGTTCGTTTGGCTTTTGCAGTTCCTGCACTAATTGAATATCAGAAAAAACATAATTTTCAAATGTTTTTCCATCAATTTTGATTTCTATTTTTTCCGCTATAATTGCCATATTTATTAATGATTAATGATTAATGATTAATGATAAATGATTAGTGGTTATTTTTGGTCATTTTTAAAAATCACATTTTTATTTTCGCCAAATGCAATTTCGGCTGCGCTAAGAGTTATTTTGGAGTACATTTGTTGGTTGTTTTGTTTATTAAAGTATTCGTACAGTCGAATACAATAGGCTCGTTTAAAAAATAATATTTTAGTGGATGGAGTTCCTGTATCAACAACTTCAAAAACAATTTGTCCGTCTTTATTTTCTGTTGCGCTTTGCATCCAGTCATGAATAAAAATATCTTTATCGTCGGGTACAATTATTACGAGGTGAATTAGTCCTCCTGCTGGTCTTCCTGCTGGTTGTCCGTTTTCTTTAATTGGCTGAACAAATTCGTATTCACATTCTAATATTTCGTATCCTGGTTCTTCTTTTCCTTCAATTTTAAGTGTTGCTTTATGTGCCATGTCTATTTTTTTTATTAATTTTTGTAATTTTCATAACTAACGTAACATGTGTCAAATATACCTGTTTGTTACTTGTCACATGTTACGTTGTTATGATTTACCTGTTTTACTTCCAGTCGTTTTGGTAAGTAATAGGTCCATTTGTAATTTTTTGGCAAGAGATCACTATTTCTTCCCAGTGTGCCAATGCTTTGTCTTTTTGGTCAGTTTGTACGTCTTCCCAGTGTTCCACATAGTCAACACAATAAGCGCCTTCAAATTCTACTGCTTTCATTTTTTTGTCGGTATCGGAGGATACCATGAAAACGATAGATCCTTTTTTAGCAAGACTCTTGCTAGTCATCCATTTCAAAAGATCTACATTACCGTCGTTCATTGCTTTTACACGAAGCACAATTTTACCGCCGCGTGGGGGGCCTGCCGGTTGGTTTTCTTTGTCAATAGATTGATTAAACGAATAAGTAACTGCCGCTACTTCGCGGTCTGCAAAACCGTCAATTTTTAATGTTACGGGTGTTGTTGCCATAATAGATTTTTGTTAATTAATAAATAAATTGAAGTATGTTATAAAATGAATCCATATAACCGAATAATAACATATTATAAAATTAATACATTTGCATATAAAAATATAAAGGGTGCAAAAATACATAATAAATTATACGAATAATGACAAATTTTTATAAAATTATATTTAAATACACTAAAATAGTGTATTTTCAAATAAAAACTATTATGTAATTTACATAAAAGGTGGCATAAAATATTATATAGAAATGATGAAAAATTTAGAAAAAAAATATTTTTACAACAAAAATCAGCTAAAAAAATAAAATGAAATGAAAAAAAGATTAATTGAATTTTTAAAATATCTGAAAATAGGACAAGATAAATTTGCTAAAAAAGTAGGTGTTTCACGCGGCTATGTAAACAATATTCAAGATAATATTACGGTGAAAACTATGGATAAAATAATAAAAGCATACCCGCAATTGAATAAAATTTGGCTACTTACCGGCGAAGGCGAAATGTTAAATAATCATTCGGAAAAAACTCCGAATGAAATAAATAAAACAATTCAAAATCAAGAAATCGAGAATATTTTTGAATACAATTTCAGTGAAATTATCGCTATTGAAAAAGCAAATGCAGAAACTGGCAGAATTAACGCAGAGTCTTTTAAACAAATTGCCGAAAGCAACGTTACTCTAGTAAAGAATAATGATAAGTTGATAGAGATTATTAAAGATATATTGTCGGATAAAAATGAATTTTAAATTTTGTCCAACAACTTTTCTGCCGCTATTTTATCGTTATATTTTTCGAAAGACAACCGCAATGCATGCGCTTTACATCTATTGTAAATATCTTGATTGGTAAGCATTGTTTTTAACGCTTCTGTTAATTGTTCGCTGTTGTTTGGATCGTACAATAAACCGGCATTTCCAATAATTTCGCTGAAAGATCCAGTATTGGGCGCAATGGCGGGTCTGCCGGCGGCAAACGCTTCACACAAATACAATCCAAATGCTTCATTATATCGTAAAGGTGCGCAAATGAGAGAAATATCTTTATAAAATGCGGTATGTTCATTTAGATGGTAATGATTCGACCAAATAACATCGTTCATATAAGGCTGTAAAATTTGACGAATACGATTTATAAAACGTTTGTTTTCACGAGTATAGCCACCTCCAATTTTCAGTTTCAGGTCGGGAATGGAGTTTTCCTTTTTCAAATTTACAAAAGATTGCGCCAAAATATCCAATCCATTTTCATAATTATTACGGTAATAAAAGCCAATGGTAGGATTTTTCGGATAATCCACAGACTTGTATTTTTCGATATTTACGCCCGGATAAACCACACTGATCTCTTTAATTTCAGGAACTTTACTCAAAGCCACCGATCTATAGTATTCGCTTGAAGTAATAAAGTGGTCAATATATTTTGAATTTTGTCCGATAGCATTCCAGGCTTCGCGGGCGTACCGTTTTTCCAAGTTGTCTAACCAAATCTCTTCATCCTGCAACGAACAAACAACAGGAATATTAAAGCGGTTTTTCATCGCTTTGGCAATTCCTGTTAACATTGAAGTGGATAAATGAATAATATCGGGTTGAAAGTTATTTTCAATCCAGTCTAATAATTTTTTGGTCTGTATGGCAAAGTTTTTATCATCGCCGGTAATCATTGAGAGGGTCATTTTTTCCATTCCTTTGGCGGATGTTGTTCCCGACATAGAAGATGCGAAACGTAATAGGGTAGGGGAGTCAAGGATTTTTTCAATAAAACGGGGCATTTTTCCTTTTTTGAAAAATTTTTGTGCTACATAAAACGATGTAGCCGGAAAAAACAGAGGGGTATCCGCCTGAAATGACTTATCTGTCAACGGAAGATAGAGAGGCATAACCACCACATCATGCCCTGCATTACGCAACGCCTGTGCGTACAAGTTGTCGCGAAAACAGTTGCTGCAATAAAATGTATCGCCGGAAGTAGTAATGATAAGGAGGATTTTCATGTTAGGTAAGAGTTTGTAGTTGGTGTGCGAAAATAGATTAATTATGATTGTAATACTAAAATGTTTTTCACCGAATATCTTACAAAAATCATTATACACGAAACAAAAATGATTAAAAAGATGCCGGCAAGTATCCACGTTCCGAAACTTACATTGCCAAATCCGAAACTTATTCCAGGCAATGAAAACAAAACGCCTGTAAAAATAGCGCAAAGCGGTACAATAATGTTTTCTTTGTAAAGCAATTGAAAGATTCTTTTTTCATTAAATCCTAAAGCGCGATACAACGTTATCTCTTTCATTCGTGCCACCATATTTTTTCGTACAACTATGATGAAACTAAAGATTCCGAGCAACAAACCTAAGCCTCCCAAAGTTAAGAAGATAGTCAAGTAAGTATCGGTAACGCTGTAAAACATTTTCATTCGTTCATTGGTACTCATCACACGTACACCATAGTTGTTCAGTGCTTGTGAAATAAGCATTTTTGTCTCTTCAATGGTTTCATCCTGCGTTTTCACCAGCATGATTTCGCTTCCGGATATTTCGCTCCAAATTTCTGAAAATAAAGATTTATCAATCAAAATATATCCTTGAAAAATAGAGTTTTGTATAATTCCGGCTAATTGTATAGAAATGTTTTCTCCTTTTTCTCCGCTATACATAAGGGTATCTCCCAATTTTTTTCCCAAACTCCATGTTAAAACGGTTTCGTCAATCAATGCAGGATATACGGCATTATTTGATTTTTTAAAATTTTCAACAATGGTTTTGGTAATTTTGAAATCGCTGTTTATCAATATTTCCATATCTAATCCCAAAACATTTGGGGTAATAACTTTATTCAAATTGAGGCAACTGGCATCATCGGCGCTGAATTTTAGCATTTGAATGATCTCTGTTTTTTCAGGTAAATCTTTCAATGCCAATTTAGTGCGTCCATCTTCGGTATTCATATTGTGATAAACGGGCACGCTTGTTTCACACCAAAGAGAAAAACCGCCTGTTGCTGTTTTAATTTGAGAACTGTCGGCGAAGCCTCGCCGATTCAATCCTACAAAAAACACGACAAACACTCCCAACGTTAATGTTACAAACGACAAAAGCGCCTGTTTTCGAGTATGGCGGATAGAATCCCATATCAATTTTGAAGAATTGAATGGGTTTTTACTAAATGTAGAAAAAGTGTTCACAGGAAGCGTGTTATTCATTGTTAAGTAACATTTGTGAGCCATAAAATCATTTGCAAAAATAAAATAAATGGAATATCAGAACGTTATTCAAACATTAAAAATTAAATCATAGAAGTCAAAAAAAATATTACTTCTTTAATTCTATGTTATACCTCCCTCTCTTTCGATCTTATCTCCGTTTAGAAAAATCACTTTCTTCAAAAACAGCAGAAGCCTATTTGAGCGATGTTAAAAAATTTGCACATTTTCTTTCTCAAGATGATGAAAAGATTGATGAACAGTTATTGAAAGAGGCTTCACTGAAAAATTTTCAAAATTATCTGCAAAAACTCTTTAAAGAAAATTCGGAAGCCAGTTCGCAGGCACGTGCCGTTTCTTCATTGAAAGCATTTTACCGTTTTTTGCAATATGAAAAAGTGATTGACAATAATCCGACAGAATTGTTAGAAGCGCCAAAAATTGGAAGAAAATTACCGGATGTATTATCTGTTAAAGAAATTGAATCAATAATTTATGCCATTGATCTCAGCAAAACGGAGGGGCATCGCAATAGAGCAATCATTGAAGTATTGTATGGTTGTGGTTTGCGTGTGAGCGAGTTGGTCAATTTGAAATTATCTCAACTATTTTTCAGTGAAAATTTTATTAGAATTATTGGAAAAGGAGATAAAGAACGCCTTACGCCCATTGGAACAACTGCGCAAAAAGCGGTAGCGCATTATATTGATGGTTTTCGTTCAAAATTAAAAATTAAAAAAGGGATGGAAGATATTTTGTTTCTCAACCGTAGAGGAGGTAAAATAACTAGAGAAATGATTTTTGTGATTATCAAAGAATTGGCGCAACTTGCAGATATACAAAAAAATATAAGTCCGCACACTTTTCGACATTCATTTGCTACCCATTTAATAGAGGGCGGCGCTGATCTGCGCGCCGTGCAAGAAATGTTAGGACATGCCAGCATTACGACCACCGAAATTTACACCCATTTAGATATGGATTATATCCGGAGTGCTGTTGCACAGTTTCATCCTAGATATTGAGAAAAACTTTTTATACTGTTTTTCCTTACATTCTTTCCGGAACCTCAATTCCCAACAATTTCATACATGCTTTAATAGAGAAACCATATTTTTCAGTAATTAATAAACGTAGCGCTCGCTTTTGCTCATCTTCCTCTTTTAATATCTTTATCTCCTGATAAAAACGATTAAACTCTTTTGCCAATTCATATACATAGTTGGCGATGAGTGCGGGACTTAAAGTTTCCGCAGCACTCATTAAAACGCTTTCATAGTCATAAAGTAATTTTATAAGTTCTTTCTCAGGTTTTTCAATCGCAAAGTTTTCAGAAAATGACACATCTTTAAATACTATTTTACTTTCTTCCGCTTTTCGTAACACCGATTTTATTCGGGCATGCGTGTATTGAATAAAAGGAGCGGTATTTCCATTAAAATCAATAGATTCTTCAGGATTAAAGAGCATGTTTTTTTTCGGATCTACTTTAAGGATGAAATATTTTAATGCGCCCATGCCCAGCATTTCGTACAGTTTTTTGGCTTCTTCTTCTTCAAAATTAAATTTTCCTAAATTCTCAGATGTCTCTTTTGCAGTTTTATACATCTCTTCCATCAAATCATCGGCATCTACTACCGTTCCTTCCCGTGATTTCATTTTACCAAAAGGAAGTTCTACCATACCATAAGACAGATGCTCAATTTGTTTGCCAAAATTTTTATGAAGTTTTTTATGTAGAATGAGTTTTAATACATCGAAATGGTAGTTTTGTTCATTTCCAACTACATAGATCATCTTTTCAGGCTGATATTCATCATATCGCAACTGCGCAGTTCCCAAATCTTGCGTCATATATACCGAAGTGCCGTCAGAACGAAGCAACAATTTTTCATCCAACCCTTCATCTGTTAAGTCCACCCACACCGAGTTATCTGGTTTTTGATAAAAGATGCCGGATTTCAAGCCATCTTCTACAATCTTTTTACCAGACAAATAAGTATCTGATTCATAATAAATTTTATCGAAATTGATACCAAGACGTTGATAGGTTTTTTCAAATCCTTCATACACCCATCCATTCATTTGCGCCCAAATAGTTCTTGTTTCCGTGTCATTTTCTTCCCATTTCTTCAACATTTCTTGCGTTTCGTTCAGTAATTTTGATTTTTTTTGCGCTTCTTCTTCAGAAAAACCTTGTGCAACTAATTCGGTAATCTCTTTTTTTAACTCTTGATCAAATATTACATAATATTTTCCGACCAAGTGGTCGCCTTTAATTTTTGCACTTTCCGGTGTTTCGTTATTCCCGAATTTCATCCATGCTATCATAGATTTGCAAATATGTATTCCTCTGTCGTTCACTAAATTAACGCGAATTACTTTTTTTCCCGAGACTTCCAAAATATTAGCGACGGCATTTCCCAAAAGGTTGTTGCGAATGTGTCCCAAATGTAAGGGCTTGTTGGTGTTTGGAGAGGAATATTCGATGAGGATACGGGATTCGGAAACCGTAGGCTGAAGCCTACGGTTAATTAACCATACCGAATCGTGAAGTGTGATATTCAAAAATCCTTTTACTACATTAAAACTTTTAACAAAATCGGAAAGATTTTCTATTAATTTTTCACCAATTTCTACGGCTAATTGGTCGGGGGATTTGCGGGTGGCTTTCAAGTATGGAAAAACTACAAAAGTAAAATCGCCATCATACTCTTTTTTTGTTTTTTGTATAGTATTAATTCCAATTTCAACTTCAACACTATATAATATGTATATAATTTTTTGAATGGAAATGGATAATATTTTCTGTAAAATCATAGAAATATAAATTAGTTTTCCAGGGATTCAAAAACTTCAAAAAGATCCTCAACGGGGAATTGTCGGGCAACAATTTTATGTTGTTTATCAATAATATAGATAGCGGGAGTATCATTAAAATTAAAATATTCAGTAGCATCATAATTGGGTTCTGCTATGGCATAACTGGTATTAAACCATTCTAAATGATGGTCGGCAATAAATTTTATCCATCTATCGTAATCTTCTGTAACTGAACATGCAATTACATCAAAATCGTAGAGATTATGATATTTGGAATAAAAATCACATAAAATTGGCGTATATTCTACACAGTGTTCACAATCGGGATCCCAAAACCAAAGGATTGTATATTTTGCAGGCATATCAGCAGTAGAAATGAGATGATGATCGTTTGTATAAGATTCAAAAACAGGCACGATTTGCCCCACTAATGTTTTTCTAATTCTATCTGCAATTTTTTTAAAAACATCTCTTTCCGAATCAGATATAAAATCGGTATTGGTTTTTATTACATAATTATCCACCAAATAAACAAACACTTCATCAAATTTAGGATCGGCAGTCATATACAAATGGATTAATTTTTTAAGATAAATATCCTGCATATCTAATTGCGTTTTTGTTGGATTTTTATCTACCATTCGTTGAAACAAATTTTTTATACTTGAAATCACATTTTCAGCGGTTTGAGGATAAAGCGATTCCATAAAAAAATCTTTCAAATCTATATCCAACGGTGTGTACAAAAGTCGTGAATCTTTAAAATCCACATTATCAAAATAATGATCAATTAAAAACTGATAATATTTTTGCGCTGCCGCTTCTTGTCCTTCGTGGCTTCCCCAATTAAATGAAGGAACATATACCGGAATATATTGGGCTAAAATGTACTTTGCCAACAGCGATTCGGGAGTCGTTTCATAATAGAGACGCAGGTCGTTTTCTGCGGCAAGATCTTTTTTAAAGTTTTGAAAAACAATGTTTTCATCAGAATTAATAAATTCAAGTTCATCCTTAGTAAAATCAATGGTAAATATTCGGGTATTATCAATCATAAAATCGGCTAATAATGTTCCGTTTTGTGATTGAATGGTGTAGAAACCAGACGGTAATTCTTTTTTTGTGTTTTTAAATTGATACTGTTTTTTTGCATATTTAGCGCTATCTATGATGGTTTCTCTATTGCCATAAATACCTTTAAGATATAGATATTTATCTTCATATTTTTGAGATTTAAAAGTAATTTCATAACCTGTGGTTTGAGGTTGAGAGAATGAAACAAACGGTAATAAAAACGCGCAAATAATGAAAAGAGAGCGTGTAAATTGTAATAGATTCTTCATTTTATATAAATTTGCGGCAAAATAACAAAAATTTCTTTCATAATGGAACCCTATTTTTCTTATAAAAACTATTTGAAACAACTCTTTGGAACGAGGGTACAGAAACTTACTGTTGATGCGGGGTTTACTTGTCCGAATAGAGATGGAACGAGTGGGGTAGGGGGGTGCACCTATTGTAATAACGATGCTTTTAATCCATCGTATTGTTTGCCGGAAAAGTCGGTTTTGCAACAATTGGAGGAGGGAATAAAGTTTCACCAAAACAGGTATCGCAGGGCAGATGGTTATTTGGCTTATTTTCAGGCATATTCTAATTCATATTCTTCTTTGGAAAAATTGAAACAGATTTACCAACCTGCCATCGAACATCCTTTGGTTAAAGGGATTGTAATAGGTACGCGCCCCGACTGTTTAGAAGATGAAAAGTTGGATTATTTTGAAGAATTATCAAAAAAGATGTTTGTTTCTATTGAAATTGGAATTGAATCTATTCATAATGAAACGTTGCGAAGAATAAATAGAGGACATGATTTTCTGTGTGTTGTAAACACCTTACAGAGAATACGAAAGCGGAACATTCATGCAGGTGCGCACTTTATTTTCGGGTTGCCGAACGAAACGCCGGAAATGTGGTTGGAAGATGTAAGAATCATCAATCAACTGCCTTTAAACAGCATCAAGTTTCATCAATTACAGATTATTAAAGGTACAAAAATGGAAAAAGAATATTTTGAAAATCCAAAACCATTTTATCCTTTTACAATGGATAGTTACATTCAATTTATTGTTGATTTTGTTGAAAGATTGAATCCTAATTTTGCGATAGAGCGTTTTGCGGGTGAGGTTCCGCCCCGATTTTTATCCGTAAATCATTGGGGAACTATCCGCTATGATGTGGTTTTACAGAAAATTGTGAAAGAGTTTGAAAAGCGAGGAACAAGGCAGGGGGGGATAGGTAGGTAGTGACGAATTCAATAAAATGTCTTTTATATCATTGTAAAAACCTTTTAATTATTCATTTACGATAGATGAATAAAACGTATGTGGACTTTTTTTTGCAGTTGGTAAATATTTTACTCCATACCATGTGAATTGTAACGATAAAAAACCTATAATGATAATGATAAACAATATTTTGCGTTTTATCTTTTTTATTTTTTGAAGATGAAAGTATAAGAGAAAAATTAACCAGGTTATTACTGCTGTTGTTTCTTTAATATCCCACGACCAATATTGTCCCCACGCTTTTTTTGCCCATAAAGCGCCGAAGCATAAACCCAAACCAAGTGAGATCGTACCGATTATAACTATTTGATTTAAAAAAGTATCAGGAAAATTTTGCGCTGACTTTATTTTTTCGTGCACTTTGAGAAAAATTTTTGCACCTTTCGTGGTAAAAATATATAACCATTCGAAAAGTACCATTATAAAAGCGCAACTCAGCACAGTATATGCAAAAATATAGGCAGTTATGTGCGGAATAAACCATACGGATTGCAGTGCAGGTATGAGTTCTTTTTTTGCAAAAAAAGTCCATGTAATAAAAATACTTATAAATAAAATTACAAGCATTAAACCGTGCAGGAATCTGTTTACTTTCTTTCTAAATATTATTAATAAAGATAAAATTAGTACACAGATGACGCAGATTGAAACGATGAACACTGATTGCATTTTAATTTTTTTAATTCCTTAATTTCTTTAGCTTCTTTTACTTCTCTAAAATATATGGCTAAAAATCATAATTCACTTCTTCTAAAAAAAGTGCGTGTGCCGGCACAGAAACGCCCGCTTTTCCCCTGTTTTTTTGCAAGATAATATTTTGAAAATCTTCTACTGAAATTTTTCCTTTACCAACCCACAATAATGTACCCACAATGGCGCGCACCATATTGCGTAAAAACCGGTTTGCTGTAATTGTAAAAACAAGTTGTTCATTTTGTTGCTCCCAAAATGCAACTGTAACATCACATAAATTATTATTCACATCGGTGTGGAGTTTAGAAAAACTTGTAAAATCTTTGTTTTCAATTAAAAATGCTGCTGCTTTATTCATTTTTTCTACATTTAACTTTTCGGAAACCCGATAAGAAAATTGAAAATTAAAAGGATTTTTTCGGGTGGAAATATAATATCTATAGGTACGATCTAACGCGCTAAAACGAGCATGTAAATCATCTTCCACAGGAAATATTCTATCAATAACAATCTCTTTGGGAAGAAAAGAGTTTAGGCGCAGTTTTAATTTATAACAAAAATTTTCTGAAAGTTCTCTGTTATGGTCAAAATGGGCAAAGTACTGTTTGGCGTGCACGCCTGTATCTGTTCTGCCGCAGCCGGTAAGTTCAATTCTGTCTTTTATTAGTAATGAAAAAGCGTCTTCCAAAACTTCTTGAACAGTAATCTGTTTAGGTTGTCTTTGCCAGCCAAAAAAAAGCGTTCCATTGTAAGCGAGTTCTATAAAGTAACGCATAAGTTATTATTATTGTCAAAAATATATTTATGGGGGACTCCGAATAATTTATTTTTATCATTTTAATTTTTCAAAAATCCGAATCCCTTTATAACTTTTTGAAAAACCTTTCAAAAGCCGCAGCAAAAGTAGTACAAATTTTTTATTCGTTACAACTTTAAACTTTTTTCAAAAAAAACTAGTTTGGTTCATGAAAATTGGACATTTTTCATATATATTTGCACCCCGATTCATAAATTGAAACTTTTGCTTACTAAAAACTAATAATTATGATATTCACAAAAAAAAACACCTGCATTTTCATTTTAATACTCTTTTGTTCGTTTTTATACGTACATGCACAAAAAACCGCTGTAATTGGTTTTTATAATGTTGAAAATCTTTTTGATACAGAAAAAGACACACTTACTAATGATAATGAATTTTTGCCAAACGGATCTAATCAATGGACTCCTGAACGGTATCACCAAAAACTTCAAAATTTGGCTTATGCGATCTCTCAAATAGGGAAAGAGCAGGGTGGGGTAGTGGTACTTGGTGTGAGTGAAATAGAGAATGAACGTGTACTTAATGACCTTGTGGCACAACCGGCTCTGCAACCCTTAAATTACAAAGTTGCCCACCACGATTCGCCTGATTTACGAGGTGTGGATGTGGCTTTTATCTATCAAGGCGATCGCTTTGAGTTTATTTTACAAAAACCACATACTTTGGTAGTTCCCGACAAACCTTATTTCAAAACAAGAGATCAGTTGCTATTGGTAGGCGTTTTAGATAACACAGATACTTTGTATCTTATAGTGAATCACTGGCCCTCAAAGAGTGGGGGAGAAGCAAGAAGTGCCCCCATGCGCATGGCTGCCGCTAAACTTACCCGATCTATTGTGGATTCTTTGTTGAATATCAATCCTAATTCAAAGATTATAATTATGGGAGACCTGAACGATAACCCAAACGCAAAAAGTATTACGCAAGAACTCAATGCCAAAGAAAAAATCAGTAATGTGACGAAGTCCGATATTTTTAACCCTATGATCAAAATGTATAAAGATGGAATTGGCTCGTATGCGTATAGAGACAGCTGGGAATTAATTGACCAAATTATGGTTACTTATGCACTGTTGAACCCCAATCCAAATACTTACAAATATGTTTCTGCACATGTTTTTAGTCCTAACTTCTTAAAAACAAAATCAGGATCATTTCAAGGATACCCGTTTAGAACTTATGCCGGAGGAACTTACGCCGGCGGCTACAGCGATCACTTTCCCGTGTACATTATTTTAAGTATAAATTAAATCACTAATCAATAATCACTAAATATTATGGATTTTGTACCTGATAAAAAACTGATCATCATTCCTACCTATAACGAGAAGGAAAATATTGAAAAAATTATTCGTAAAACATTCACTGTTACCGATTCAGATATATTGGTAATTGATGATGGCTCGCCGGACGGCACGGCAAATATTGTAAAAAAAATGATAGGGGAGGAGTTTCAAAATCGTCTTTTTATAGAAGAACGTACCGGAAAATTAGGATTGGGAACCGCTTATATTCACGGTTTTAAATGGGCATTAGAGAGAGATTATGACTATGTTTTTGAAATGGACGCAGATTTTTCTCATAATCCAAAAGATGTAGAACGATTATACACTGCAATTTTAGAATACAATGCCGATGTTGCTATCGGATCTCGTTATTGCGAAGGCGTTAATGTGCTTAATTGGCCCATGTCGCGATTGTTAATGTCGTATTACGGCTCCATGTATGTGAGATTAATTTTGGGAATTCCGGTGAAAGATACTACCGCAGGATTTATATGTTATTCTAAAAAAGTATTAGAAACTATTGACTTTAATAAAATAAAACATGTGGGATATGGATTTCAAATTGAGATGAAATTTAACGCATATAAGTTAGGATTTTTTATTGTAGAAGTACCTATAATTTTTAAAGATAGAACTTTAGGTACATCTAAGATGAGTGCGGGAATTTTTAAAGAAGCAATTTTGGGAGTGATTGGACTTAAGTTTAGAAGTTTTTTTAGGAAGTGGAGAAGTTGATGATGTTAATTAAAATTCTATTTACAAATATTTAAAACAAATATTATTTTTGCAGCATTAAATTAAATAAATTTAATAAATAAAAACAGAATAAACAATCTTAAAACAAAAATTAAAAAACCAATGCCAGCACCCATTTTTAATTTTGAAAAAGCCTTACAAACAGTTTTATATGTTGCCAATAGATTGAAAAGAAAAGATTTTCACAAAATCTTTAAAATTATTTATTTTGC
>JGI24702J35022_10000667_pt1 | contig 20856 bp, 15 predicted proteins | sample TergutTh196P4_FD_35022 | JGI IMG/M metagenome (IMG submission 35022)
ATTGAGATTCTCAACAAACTGCTGAGAGTTTTTAAATATTTCAGCAAGTATTTCCCCTCCGCTCTGATCCTGCATAAACCCCTGGAATATTAACATCATCTGATCAAAACTTGGAGGATCAATCCCATGCAGGCGGTCGCCATCCTCAAAGAATTCTTCAATATTTGTAGATGGCGGAATAAAAACATTGATATACTTACTCCCTATTATTCCCTTTGTAAAAATTGCAAATTTTGTACTTTTAATCAATTTATACTTATTATCTATCCAAACAGTAACCTCAGTCTGTTCACCGGACTGTTTGATTCCCGTAACCTGACCTATTTTAATCCCCCCTGCAATATTTACAGGCGATCCCACACTCAGATCATTCAAAAAACCGAAATATATTCCCAGCTCATATCCCGATCTTGACACATTGATCTTTGCAAGCAGAGCAATGATGAGGATAAATATAGTGAAACTTAAAGTTACCGTAAAACCGACCTTTGCTTCATTAGAAAACCGCATAATTACCTCCATAAATTCTATGAAAGGAAACAGGAACTTTATATATTGAGGCTTATTTACAATGATGCAACTATATTATCATTTAATCAAATAAAAAATTAGTTATTATTAAAAGTTTATTCTTGCTAAACATATGCAATTATAGTGAATTAACTCAAAATTGGATTACCACGCCGCCTGCGGCGGCGTGGTCGATATTATGGTTTCCGCCCGCCAGAGGCGGGCGGAAACTACATATAATTTTCAAGAGGTAAATTATGTCTGAATGTATAATCTATATAACTACAAGTTCAATGGAAGAGGCTGAAATTATCGGTCGAAATCTTGTATCTAAAAGACTTGCCGCTTGCGTAAATATTATAGATAATATGAAATCTATATACCACTGGCAGGGCAAAATAGAGACCGGAAATGAAGTCATAGTAATTGCAAAAACTAAAAATGAACTGATTAATGAACTTACGGAAAATATAAAAACTCTCCACAGCTATGAATGTCCATGCGTAGTAGCATTCCAAATTATCGGAGGCAATGAAGATTTTTTGAAGTGGATCAGAGATGAAACTAAGTAGGATAGGCTAATGTTAAAAATATATCCCCTCCATGAAAAAAAATCCGTGTACCCAATACTTGCATATTGGTCATACCTGCATTGGTTTATTCATAGGGATATATCCTTTAGGCTTATAATGCATGAATATAAAAAACGCGCACTGTCCGATGAACTTCCATGCTCCTTTGTCGCTTTCTGGAATGAGTTTCCTGTAGGGATGGTATCTTTAAGAAAAATAGATCTGCAGAGCAGAGAAGATCTGACTCCATGGCTATCTGCATTATATGTTTTACCCGATTACAGAAATAGAGGCATAGGCTCTGAGCTTATAAATGCGGTTTTAAATTCATCTCAAGAGAAAGGTTTTAGAAGGATTTTTCTCTTTTTAGACAACAGAGGTATTATTGAACTTGAAAAGTATTATTCTGCCAGAGGCTGGATATACTTAGATGATAGCTCTGACTCCGAAGGGAATAACACAAAGATATTATTTCATGAACTATGAATTTTTTTCAAAAAAAGGATTGACTTTTTTTAGATAATGTTAGTCATGTCTAATTTAGTTAAACACAACTAATATAGCTTCGGGTATTCCGGAAGAAAAATAGCTATAGGAAGAGATGTTGCAGATAAAATACTTGTAGAGGTAAGTTAATGAAAAGCATTAAAGTTGCGCTTGTAGGTCAACCTAATGTGGGTAAAAGTACACTCTTTAATTCATTGAGCGGGATTAATCAATATGTAGCGAACTATCCCGGAGCTACCGTAGAATTCATGGAAGCGAAAGTTAAATATAAAAATAGGTTGTTAAATTTTATTGATCTACCCGGAACATATTCACTAAATTCATTTGCTCAAGATGAAAAGATCACCGTTGATTTAATTAATAAAAATAAACCCGATATAATTATTAATATAATAAATAGTACAAGCCTTGAGCAGAACCTTTACCTTACAGCACAACTTATGGAATTGAATATACCATTAGTCCTTTTTTTGAATATGAGCGATATTGCCGCATCTAAAGGTATATTTATAGATTGTAATATGTTGTCGGAAAAAATCGGCATTCCTGTAATATCCGGAGTTGCAAAAAAAAAGATAGGGATTGATGAACTCTTAGAAGAGCTCATAAAAAGCTATGATACAAAAAGATCCCCGGTGTATATGCCGTATTCTCCTGAGTTGGAATCTCATATTAAAAAACTTTCATCTATTATTAAAAAGTTTTCTAAGTCGGAAAATCCGAGATTGGATGCAATAAAGCTTATTGAAGATGATACTCCCCACAAAGAATTTAATGCAGAGATAGTAGATGCGGTAGAAAAGATAAAAGATGAGATTAAAGAGATGACAGATATTGATCCGGCGGGAATTTTTTTAAAAGAGCGGTATCGGATCTTTAGTAAGTTCGAATCACAATGTCTTAGAAGAGAAAACGTTAAGAAAAAAAATATCACTCCGGTAATAGATTCTATTTTTTTAAACAGATTCGCCGCACTCCCTCTATTTTTTTTATTTGTCTATATTATATTTCAGATAGTCTTTTCCCTTGGTAGTCCTATGATAGAGTGGATTGAGAGTCTGTTTGATTATATATCAGCTTCGATTAGTTCTTTATGGCCTGCAGATTCCGATTCTCTGCTCCGCTCTGTAATTGTAGACGGTATTATTGCGGGAACAGGCGGTGTTCTTGTTTTTGCGCCTAATGTTTTTCTGCTATTCTTAGGGATTGCATTCCTTGAAAGTTCGGGATATATGGCCAGAGTAGCAGTAATCATGGACAGGTATATGACTAAAATCGGTCTATCAGGGAAGAGTTTTATACCAATGGTACTTGGGTTCGGATGTAATGTACCTGCTATTATGGGTACAAGAATTATTGGAAATAAAAGGGAGAGATTTGCAACAATTCTATCCATACCGTTTATGAGTTGCAGTGCAAGGCTTCCTATATATGTATTATTGATATCGATTTTTATTGATGGTAATAATTATAAAGCTCTGACACTTCTGATTGTATATCTCTTCGGGATTGGCGCAGCAATGATTACTGCTAAGGCTTTACGCTTAACGGTTTTTAGGGGAGACGGAAATCCCCTTATAATTGAACTCCCAGATTATTCATTGCCGTCAATAAAAGGCGTTTTAATTCAAACATGGGAGAGGGGGAAACACTTTCTATTAAGGGCAGGTACGATAATACTTGCTGCAAGTATAATTTTATGGGCGCTTACGACATTTCCAAGGCATAGCGCTGATGATGGAATAAAAGTTCTTCAGGTAGAAAATTCATACATGGGACAGATAGGAAGAGTTGTAGAACCTGCAATTAATCTTATGGGAGGAGATTGGAGAATAGGCAGCGCCTTCGTGGCCTCTTTGGCTGCTAAGGAGGTTTTTGTTTCTCAACTTGGGATTCTATTCTCTCTAAGTGGAGATAAGGCATGCCTTGTCTCTACCGAAAGTGATACGGCCCTTCAAGAGAAGATTAGTGAAACATATACATTACCTGCAGTGCTCGCTTTCATTATATTTATGTTACTCTCTCCGCCGTGTATTGCAACTTTTGCAGCAATTAAATATGAAACCGGTGCATGGAGATGGAGTATTTTTCAATATATTTTTATGACTATAGTTGCCTTTTCTGCTTCTGTAATTGTTTTTCAATTAGGCAGAATAATTATAGCAGCATGATAAGGATACAATAAATGATTCGTAGGGGACAACGTTCCGTCGCCTGCATATAATTATGGCTGGGAGTTAATAATATGGAAAGAATTATTTTTATAACAATAATCGCTTCAGCTTCAATCTATGTTATTGTGAGAGTTTATCGAAAGATAAAAGTAATAATTAATTTAAGTAAAGGGAAGAAGATGGGAGATTCATGCTGTGGATGTAGTTCATGTTCAATGTCTGATAGATGTGAGAAGTCCGAACCATGATTTTAACAAGATCAAGATATTGTGTGAAAGTCCTTTAGTATATTGCCGTTCTATCGGGAACAAGCCTAATTAACATCATTGGCGATGCCCTCCATGATCATGATGATCATGATGAAGTCCTTTTTTATGCTGTATCCCATGCTCTATATGTTTAATTAATTTGTCGATGTTAGTACCCTTTGTTGCAGATACCACCATGGTATTTGCATCTCTGTTCAACTCGCGTACCTGTTTATAAAAAATGTCCATATCAAAATTAGTTGAAGCGATAATATCTATTTTATTTAATATAATTATATCAGCCTTACTAAACATCACAGGGTATTTATGCGGTTTGTCATGACCCTCGGATACTGATACAACCATCATTACTTCATCCTCTCCAAGGAAAAAGTCNGCAGGACATACTAAGTTGCCTACATTCTCAATAATCAGGCAATCTATTTTATGCAGNTCAAATTTTGTTAAAGCTCTTTCAATCATTGATGCTTCAAGGTGGCATAAACTGTGAGTATTTATTTGATGAACATTTATGTTAAATTTTGACAATCTATCAGCATCTGCCGATCCCTGAATATCTCCCTCAATAACTGCAATCCTATATTTTTTTGAAAGCTCAGGTATAACTGCCTCAAGAAGAGAAGTCTTGCCTGCCCCAGGCGCGCTCATAATATTAAGAACATAGATTTTATGATCATTCATATTATTCTTTATGTTTTCTGCAAGCGTATCATTTTGATGAAGAAGGTCTTTTTCAAGTTCAATGTAATGCATTTATTTTCTCCTATTATTCTTCTGCTACTTTATCTATTCTATATCTATTGAATCAACATACATTCTGTCGCCAGCAACTATGCTTACAGATGCAGAGCCGCATAAATTACATTTAAAGATAAAATCCGTCATAGCAGATTCTTTTCCGCACTCACTGCATAAAAGAATTGTCTTAGTAGACTTTATATTAATTTTTGCATCTTCAAACATGGAGTCTCTTTTTACAACCTCCATTGCAAATTCCAATGCATCAATTGCAACAGAGCTGAATTCNCCNACAANTATATTCACCTCTTTGATTCTTGCAGCGCCATTCTCTTTTGCCGCTCCTTCAACTATATCTTTTACATTCATTGCAAGTCCAAGTTCATGCATTGTAAACTCCATAAATTGCCTGTCCGGCAGATATTCCGGCATCATTTGTCGGGATTCGTTTGTTAATAAAAACTTTTAGCCCTATTGATTCAAGTCTTTTTTCTACTTCTTTAAGCATAATTCTATTTTGGAAAACTCCTCCGCTTAAAAGAATTTTATCTATATTATTTTGAGAGCATATCTTAGCAGCAATATTTACTATTCCATATGATAATGAATTGTGAAAGATTTTTGACAGATGATGCGGTTCTAATCCATCTTTTTTTCTTTTATATAATTCCTTAATAAGCATGGATGTATCTAACTCAGTCAATTGATTTTCTTGTTTTATTGTATATGGGATAATATCTTCGGAATCGCTTTTCATAGCAAGCATTTCAAGATATATTGCAGCTTCAGCCTCATATGAAACATTTTTTTTAAAGCCGAGCAATGCACCTGCCGCATCAAAGAGCCTGCCTGCACTTGAAGCAAGTGGAGAGAATTTTTCATTATATGCAATCTTTTGTATATTTTCCAAAATACTTTTATCAACCCATGAACATACATCAAAAAATTGATCCTCACTGAGTAAGCCTGCTAATATTCTCCAAGGTTCTATTATAGCCTTCTCACCGCCGGGCAAATGAAAGATAGATAGTCTTCCATGTCTGGTAAATGAATTAATATCTCCAACAAGGATTTCTCCGCCCCAAATTGTTCCGTCAGTTCCATAACCTGTCCCATCAAAAATTATACCTGCAGCAATCCCTTTCAGTTCATTTTCAAAATAGCATGACAAAAAATGTGCGAAGTGATGCTGAACTTGATATAGTTTAATATTCTTTTCATTGCAATAATCTTTTGCAAAATAGGTTGATTCATAATCAGGGTGCATATCAGCAATAACCGCATCAGGCTTAACACTATAAAAATTTAACATCTCATTCACGGTCTCTGTAAAATGGTTAAATGTATCGGGAGCGCCAAGGTCTCCGATATGATTGCTTGTTACAAGATTATCATCGGAAACTATTGATATATTGCTTTTAAGTTCTCCTCCCACTGAGAGTATCTTTTTCTCACTAACTATAGGTAATTTTATCGGATAGGGCATCTTGCCTCTGCCCATTCTTATATTTATTTCGTCGCCATTGTATATATATGAAATGCTGTCATCTGCGCGCTTATATATCTCCCTATTATGAATTAAAAAAATATCTGCTATATTCGATAGCTCCTTAGCTGCTTTTGCATCATCAATTATCAATGGGTCGCCGGATATATTAGCGCTTGTCATTATAAGGGGGATATTAACTCTGTCTAAAATTAATTGATGGAGAGGAGTATATGGAATCATAATACCGAGATATCCATTATCAGGAGCAACATTTATTGCAATATCGGTATTATCCCTTTTCTCTACAATTACTATGGGAGATTCCTTTGAGAGTAAAAGTTTCTCTTCGTTTGGGTAGAGGTTTACATATTCCTTTGCCGATTCAATAGATTTAAACATAATAGCAAAGGGTTTTCCAGGTCTCCTCTTTCTATCCCTTAATCTTTGAACGGCGTTATAATCTATTGCAGAACAGGCAATGTGGTATCCGCCTAAACCCTTTATAGCTGCTATTCCTCCTTTAAGCAATAGACTTATTGTTTCATCAAATTGTGTTATTACAGGACCACATTCGGGACAAGAAAATCCTTCAATATGATAACGTCTGTCTAAGGGATCATTATATTCATCTAAACATTTTTTACATAGTGGAAATTCTGTCATAGATGTATTGCTTCTATCATATGGCATGTCTTTCATATATGTATATCTTGGCCCGCAATCACCGCAAGAAATAAACGAATAGAGATACCTTCTGTTACCAGGGTCATAAAATTCTTTTCTGCAAAGCGGACAAATAGCCAAATCAGGAGGTATGCTAAATCTTGTAGGACCGGAGTCTGTGCTTTCAACTATAGTAAATTCATTATCACTAAGTTCGATAGGGAGACTATTATATGAAAAAGATGATACTACTGCATTTGCAGGAATAAAATTATAGAAGTTATCAATATACTGTTGAACAACAAGTTCATGACCCTGTATTTCAATATGAACAGAATCGCGTGTGTTACATATCTTTCCTGTCAAACCCATTGCAACCGCCTGCTTTGACATAGCAGGACGAAATCCTACTCCCTGAACAATACCTTTTACTTTTATTTCAATTCTTTTTAGGTCTTTATTCATATTCAATTTCTTGCGCTATTGCAAGATTCGTAGCCATACTTTTACCTCCAACTCCAATGATACTTTACACATAATTTTGTGTGGAGTCAACTTCCTTTTTTTATTTTTTCTCTGAATTTATTTCCAAATTTTTTCCATTTTATATTAAAAAAACACTAAAAAATATTTGACACATAATTATAGATAATTTAACTTTCCATTAGTTGTTTTTAACAATGGATTTTATAATTTATATTATAATTAATAAGAGAAAATTTTTTATGATAAAATTTTTAATTGACAAAAAAAGCAAAGCATGGCATAATAAGTCATCCGTCATCCGTCATCCGTCATCCGTCATCCTATAGCCTATAATCTAATCCTATTTATTTTAATCCTAAACTTTGTATTTTCCATATATCCCATTACTACATTAATTAAGGAGATTTTTTATGAAAACTAAAATTGCTTTATTAATAGGACTTTTTGGTTTTTTTATGGCGGCTTTGACTTCCTGTTACAATTCCGACAGAGAAAAAGAGGCTACGCTTATCATCAATCTTGGCGCAACAAGAATCCAGGCAGCATTGGAAACATGGCCTCCGAGCAATGCAGATTTGAGTAAACTCGAATATGAGATAAAACTCTCAGGCCCTATTGAAATTACAGAAAAAGTTAATGGAGGATCAGGACCAATCATCCTCTTTGTTACTCCCGGATACTATACTATAGCTGTAACAGCTTATTCGGACGGAGAATTATACGCCCGAGGTATTACCGACGCTACAGTAAGATCAGGACAAAACAATGTCCCAATTACCATGCACAGAGCCGGAATCTATGAAATCCAAGTAGTGGTACTTCCCGATGAAAAATATATTCAAAAAGGCGATAGTTTTACTTTTGGCGCTAAATCGTTCTATGGTCCATCATCAATAGAAGTTCCCGATGAATATAAGTGGTCCCTATCTGGAAATACATTGCCCGAAACTAAAATTGATGACGCAACCGGTGAATTGTTTGTAGATTCGAGCGAATCCGCTGATGCATTGACTGTGACTGCAGAATCCAAAACTTACAGTTCAAAATACGGAACTGCTAATGTAATACTAATTAATCCTAATATACCGTTGATCCATGCCAAGGAACCGTTTATCAGCAGTCAACCCCAGGATGCAACTTATACAATTAATGGCGCAGCAATTGCACTGACAGTTACAGCAGATGTAGATGACGGCGGAACTCTCTCGTATCAATGGTATAAAAACACAACAAACAGTATCAGCAACGGAACACCACTCGGCGCTGCAAACGGAGCGCAGACAAAAGATTACACTCCAGGCACCTCAGAATTAGGAACCCTGTACTACTATGTGGTAGTTACAAATACAAACAACAGTGTGAATGGTAATAAAACCGTTGCAATTGTAAGCGGTGTGGTAGCAGTGACAGTCAACGCCCTTGTCAATGCGCTGGCGCCGATTATTGATACTCAACCCCAGAACGCAAATTTTACTCTTGGTACATCGGCAACCCTGACTGTCGCCGTCTCTGTAACTGATGACGGAATCCTTTCGTATCAATGGTACAGCAATACCTCAAATAGCAACACAAGCGGTTCACTCATAAGAGGTGAAACTGGCGCCAACTACAATCCGCCTAATGACAGCTCCGGAATCTTCTACTACTATGTAGTAGTTACCAATACTATTTCTGATAACGGAGACGGTGGTCTAAAAAGCGCCACTACAGCCAGCAATCCTGCAACTATTACGATAAATAAGATTTCGGAGCCTATAACGTTTACAAGCAGTACACTAATCAAAACATACGGGGAAGCGGCATTTACCAATACTCTTAACTCTTACAACGGATCAGGAACGATCAGCTATTCCAGCAGCAATACAACGGTTGCCACAGTAAATTCCTCCGGACAGGTAACCATACTCAACGTGGGTACTACCATTATTACCGCAGTAAAAACAGAAGATGCTGCGTATTCGGAAGCAACAACCGCCTATACCCTTGTGGTTAATCCCAAGAATATTACCCTTACTATTGGCGCAACAGGGCATACCTTAATACCCATAGATTCTACTGATGTGGCATACCGTAAATCTACAACATTCGATGTCTCTGTGTCGTCGGGTGGAATAGTCGGTAGCGACACAATTACGGTTAACGTGGAAGCAAACAGTTACGGCTTGGCTGTAACTAACAATACCGGCATCAACAATACGGCTAAAGCCATAACGCTTACATACGACGGCGCGGCGGAAGTTTCGCAAACTACTGCCGTAAGCGTAGGGCTCGTTTCAGGGAGTGACAACTACACCCTCACCGGTACCAATAATGTCAGCGTTACCATTATTGACGGTCAGGCAGCGATCCGTCCAATTCCGATTACACAAAACAACTTAGCGGCATTTAACACCTACGCCACCAACACCGCTACCGCGACAGATGCTCTTGTAAGGCACTATGAGTTGAAAGAGTCCATCACCTTAAGCGGAACCTGGACACCTATTGGCAGCGGCACAGGTGCAAACTCCTTCACCGGGACATTTGACGGCAAAGGAAAAACCATCAACCTGGGTAATGACGTTGTAGGGATAACAGGCACATATACTTTTTATAGCGGACTATTTGGTTATATCGGTACCGGTGCCGAAGTAAAGAACCTCAGGCTGACAGGCTCAATAACAATTAATAATACTTCTTCTGACACATATGTTGGGCCTATTGCGGGATACAGCTACGATGGAATTATTCGTAATGTATCTTCCTCTGTCGATGTTACGATAGACATAGACGTTAGTAATACTACCATGAATGCAGGGGGTATAGTCGGACGTACCAGTAATAACATCATCAAGAATTGTTACAGTACCGGCGATATTTCAGCTTCCAATCTTGATAACACTTACAGTATTACTACTTCTACTTCCGGCGGCATTTCCGGCCATTTAGAAGGGAATGGGAATGTCGGTTACTGCTGGGCTTCCGGCTATATATCAACCACCGGTAACTTCAATCAATATGCGGGCGGTATTGTCTATTTTTACAACAACACCGGCTTTTTCGTTAGCCTTAGCAACTGCGTGGCTCTGAATCCGAAAATAACAGGTAATGCGATAGGGCGCATTACTCAACAACCTAGCGTCGGCACAGACAATTACGCCAGAAGCGATATGTTGCTGAATACTTCCACAACCAGTAGCATAGATCCCACTTCTGACAGCGGCGCGGATATATCCTCGACTGATTACGAAGACGATAGCTGGTGGAAGACGACCCCAGGCTGGGGAATCTTCTGGGATGGAAACAATGAAGATCAACCCTGGAAATGGGACAGCACAGCCAAACGACCCATTCTATGGTTTGAAACCGGGGTGAATGAATAAAGTGAATGACACCGCCCTGCAAAATGCAGGGCGGTTTTTACCCCACCGCAATTAGCGTTCTTGGGACAAAGGCATACAATTTACCCCATTTATTCATGTGATTTACCGCTTTTGAGCAGATTGATTTAAAACACCTTCAAATTTTTATCATACACAACCATCTTGTCACCCACTTGTTTTATTACGGCAATTCCTTGCTCCATAATATGTTTTTCTGTAATTTTCCTAAACGATAATGAGGCTATTCCAAGATAAAGTTTTCGATTTTTATATCTGGGCTGAAATTTTCTGAAATTATTTGCTTTTTGCAATAATTCTCCAATATCATTTTTTCGTACACTATACTTTACTTCTATAATAGCTACACTGTTGTTGTTTGATAAAAATATATCATATTCATCATCAAATCCTTTAGGTTTCATATTAGTTGCTACTTTATTATAAGTTTCTCCATTTAATTGGGGATTTTTTTGAAATGCGCTCTGAAAGTATTCCTCTGCAAAATCTCCGTTGTTATTTCCTATAGTTCCTATTGCTTTGTTAATTTCGTTTATTGTGCGAGCGTTTTCTTGCATTTGAAGATTAATTTCCTTTACCTTTCTGTCATACTCTTCCGAACGTTTTTTGGCTTCGCCGTTGTCATTTTCTCTAGTTCCCAGCGCTTTGTTAATTTCGTTTATTGTGCGGGCGTTTTCTTCCACAAGACGATCGATTTTTTCCAATTGACGATCGATTTCGTCTCGTTTTCGGTCAAGCACTTCAGAACGTTTTTCGGCTTCTTCTCTTATTCTTTGCCATTCTTTATCCGACTTTTCTCTTATTTTTTGCTATTCTTCATTCGACTCTTCTCTTATTTTTTGCCATTCTTTATCCGACCGTTCTCTCATCTGTACAAATTCACGGTTGCTTTTTTTTTCCGATTCATGTAAATATTCATATAAGCTTTCAAGAGTTATTTTCTCTTGTTTTTTATTATCATCCATGGTGTCAAATCTCCTAAATATTAATATGTAGAGACGGATAATTATTCGTCTATACTATATATTACGATTCTGCAACCGGTTTTTGTAAAAAAAATTTGAAATTTTTTGTTTTTTGAATTTTTTTTGAAAAACAGTCAATTTTTATAGCGATGGGTATGCCATCGCTTATTTAATAGTTATTGACATTGAGAAGTACTCAATTTTTATAGCCAGAAAAGCCAAAAAACTCATTGATTAACTTCCGGAGGAATAATGCACAGTTTAGGTATTAATATCGGTTCATCTAATATTAAGGCCGTTTTGTTAGATGGAGAGAAAATACTATTTCATAAAGTTATTGAACACGAAGGGGATTTTTTATCCATCCTAAAAAAAATTATATATAGTGATGAAATTTCACAAGATACTAAAATTCTTGTTACAGGAACAGAGGGACGTTATTTAATAAATACAAATAATGTCATTGAGAGTATATGTATTGAAGAGGCTATAAAAAAACTTAATATAAAGGCTGATGCTGTTGTATCACTCGGAGGAGAAAATTTTATTGTTTATACCATTGACGAAAACGGCAAGATAATAACTAATTTTTCTGGAAATAAATGCGCCTCAGGAACAGGAGAGTTCTTTAAACAACAGCTTGGCAGAATGAACTTAGATCTGTCTGTTATAAGTTCCATACCCGAAGACTCAAAGCCGCACCCTCTGTCATCAAGATGCTCGGTATTTATGAAGAGTGACTGTACGCACAAACTAAATAAAGGTGAAGCAACAAAGTATGATATAGTATTATCGCTCAGTGAAGTTATGGCAGTTAAGGTTACTGATTTTTTAAAAAGGGCAAAGATCAAAAAAGGCCGTGTAGTCTTAGCAGGAGGCGTTACTGAGAATCACTATATCATTAAGTTTATTAAAGAAAGACTTCCAGACATTGAAATAATCGTACCTGAACAAGCAAAATACTTTGAAGCATTCGGAGCTGCGCTTCTTGCGGAAAAATCCGGAAGTCCGATTCCTGACCAAAAGACAATCTTCAAGAAGGGAGAAGTAGCATTCGGAATATATCCTTCTTTAAGAGAATCAATAGACAGAGTAAAATATATAGAACCGCTGAGAGGTAAAATCAAACCGAATAGAGAATATATTCTTGGAATAGACGGAGGTTCCACTACCACAAAGGTTGCGCTTATTGATATAGAGACCGATGAAATTGTTGCAGACTACTATGGCCGTACACACGGCGAACCTGTAATAGCATTAAAAAAATGTCTGTCGGAAATCAAAGAACAGATTAAAGAACAGATAGGCGATTCTAAAATAAATATATCCATTGCCGCAACAACAGGTTCATCACGGGAAATACTCGGCGTGTTCATGGAAACAGCAGGAATCTACAATGAGATTATAGCCCATGCAACAGGTACAACCTACTTTAAAAAAGACATTGATACTATTTTTGAAATAGGAGGACAAGATGCAAAATACGTCTTCCTCAAAAACAGTGTGCCTATAGATTATGCAATGAATGAAGCTTGTTCGGCAGGTACGGGATCTTTCCTTGAAGAGTCAGCTGCAGGCGACCTTAATATTACAGATGTTAAACAGATTGGCGACATAGCGCTCAGAGCAGACTCGCCGCTAAAATTCGGAGAACACTGTTCCGCATTCATTAACTCCGACATAAGAAAAGCAATACAATATGGCGCATCAAAAGAAGATATTACTGCAGGTATTATCACATCCATTGTTTCAAATTATCTTAACAGGGTTGTGGGCAACAGATCAATCGGACAGAATATAGTACTGCAAGGCGGAGTTGCAAAGAACAAGGCTGTTCCATTAGCCTTTGCCATGCTTCTTGACAGAGATATAACAGTTCCTCCGAGTCCTGAGCTATTAGGCGCCTTTGGGGTTGGTATCCTTGCAAAGCAGAAGTATAAGGACGGACTTTTAGAAAAAACTTCATTTGATCTTGATCAACTTTTAAATACCGAAATTATTAATGAACGAGAATTTATATGCAAAGCCTGCGATAATTACTGCCCAATAAAAGTCCTTAATGTGAACGGACATAAATATATGTTTGGCGGAAGATGCAACAAGTATGCCAATTCAAGAAAAAAGAAAGTCATAGATGAAAACCAAATCTTCAACTATATTGATGTCAGAGAAGAGTTGATGTTTAAAAAATTTACCCCTGATATAAATACACTTGAAAGAAGAAAAGATTATGTTGTAGGAATCCCCAATGCATTTTCTGTTTATACTCTTTGGCCTTTCTACTCATGGTTTTTCCATACGCTCGGTGTTGAAGTAAAACTCTCAGAGGAAATACTACAAGAGGGTGTAGCAAAAGTTGAAAGCGCCTACTGTTTCCCTGCTGAGATAGCTCATGGAGCAATTCAATCTATAATTGAATCTGATGTTGATTTTATCTTTGTGCCGCACTTTAGGGATATGCAGAGTTATGAAGATGATGTGCATGCAAACTTCTGTCCAATAACTCAGAGCCTTCCGTATTATGTTAAAAAGGCTTTTACCGAAATTGATGAGAATATGATACTATCGCCTGTAATAAGTTTTAAATACGGAAAAGATAAAGCCTTAGAAGGATTATTAGCATTATCAAAACAGCTCGATATATCTGAAAATGATATAGAGAAAGCATTTAAGGCTGCATACAAAAAACAGGAAGAGTTTTTTGCAGAGTATAAAGCCCTGGGAATCGAAGCCGTAGAGAGAGCAAGAAAAGCAGACCATCCTGTAATAGCTATTCTCGGAAGACCATATAATGCCTTTACCAAAGATGCAAATATGGGCATACCCAAAAAATTCACAAGCAGAGGATATTCGGTAATACCGTTTGATATGCTCCCATTTGAAGAGTCTCATATATTCGACAATATGTATTGGTATTACGGACAGCAGGATATGAGAGCCGCATCATACCTGAAAGACGAAGATAATATATTTATTACCTTCATCTCTAACTTTTCATGTGCGCCCGATTCATTTATGCTGCATTATATTAAATGGATGATGGGGACTAAACCTTTTCTTATTTTAGAATTGGATTCACATTCTGCCGATGCGGGAATTGATACAAGGGTGGAAGCATTCCTTGATATAATTGAAGGATATAGGTTAAAGTATAGCGGCGATGATGATAACAGATATGATAACGGACTGAGATTTATCAATAATGGAAAGGATCCCCTCCATATATATGACACAATTAACAATAAGCGCATCAACATATTCGGAAATAATAAACTTAAAATGCTGCTCTCTAATATGGGTAGGCTGTCTACGGAACTTTTAGCTGCCACACTCCGCGGTATTGAAATAAATGCCGAGGCTATGCCTCTCCCAGATGTATATACACTACAGACTGCAAGGAGTTTTATGTCAGGCAAAGAATGTCTTCCATCGCAGTTAGTGCTTGGCAGCGCCCTTAAGTATTTTCAGTCGGATAAGTATAGAAAGGATGAAATATATCTCCTCTTTGTACCTACTACAACAGGTCCGTGCAGAACCGGACAATATTTTATTTTTTACGAAAATCTTTTCCGCGACATGCGCCTTGAAAATGTAGTAGTAGTTACACTCGACTCGGAAAATTCATATAATGAGTTAGGCTCGAATTTTTCTAAAAATGCATGGTGGGGACTTACTATTGCGGATTTTATGAAGGATATTGAAACATCCTTGCGAACTTGCGCAGTCGACCCTGCTGCAGCTATTGCAAAATACGATGAGCTATGGCACGGATTGATGGAGATTGTTGAGAAAGATATAACACAAATCATTCCTGCATTAAAAAATATATCTTCCGAAATAAAAAAGATACCGTTAAAGCAGAAAGTAGAAGATACTCCGAAGGTTCTTGTTGTAGGTGAAATCTATGTAAGGCGTGATGATTTTGCAGTCGACGAATTGGTTCGGCTTATGAGCAGAAAGGGTATAATTGCAAAAGTCTCGGGAGTTACCGAATGGATATATTACACTGATTTTGTTCGGAAACACGAAATATTAAAAAGATACAAATTGCTTCCATGGTATAAAAAGATATTCTCAAAAGAACTGAGAGAGTTCGCTCTATGGAAAATAGAAGAGATATGGAAACATAGTGTAGAGAAAAAAATCAAATCCGTGCTGTCGGAGACTGATTTAATCCCAACAACTCCTCACAACATGAAAGAAATAATGGGAAATGCCAATAAACATTTTGTCTCAAGTGAGTTAGATTCAGAAATATCTATTTCAAGCGGAGTAGCTTCCACGGCAATGATGCATGATTATTCGGGGATAGTGAATATATCACCATTTGCATGTTTGATCGGACGGGTTATAGAAGGACTCATTACTCCGTGGAGCAGAGATAGAGACTATCCTGTTATCTCAATTGAAATAGACGGATCGGTCTTACCGCCAAATATAGTAAGCAAGCTTGATATATTTATGCTGAATGTTTTAAGGTTTAGACAAAATCCTAATATATCGGAATTGATTGAGCATAGCAGCTTTGTAGATTCATCATTCAGCAGAAAGATTATAAGGTAATAAAATTAAATTTTATTTTTTTTAAAATCTTCGAGGCTTTTAAATATTTCTGTTTTATCATCTTTGAATTTATTCATTATTTTGTCGTATTCTTTTTTATATTCTTCTTTTATATTCTGAATGGCCTCATAATTCTTAAGCTGCTGTTCATGTACAGTATTGCACTTATCAGCCAGATCTTTAAATTTATTGCTTATATCTGCATTTTTATCGGCATAGTCATTCATAATATTCTCTATACTTCTCTTTGATGCATCGTTCATTAACATGCTCTCTTCAATATCAGACTCCATCCTTACTATTTTTTCCCCTGATTCGGCAAAATCTTTTTTAGATGAGGCATTTATGGATGCATCTCTTAAACCTTCCAAGTCCTTACTGTTAGATTCACTCTTTTTATTAAAATTATCAACATGATCTCCATACTTTTTAACCCGATCATTTATATTTCCATCAAGTGAACTATTTTTCTTATTCTCCCACTTATCAATATTATTATCATTTCTGCCTCTTACAGGTTTGCCTGCCAAATCGGTTTCAGCCGAGAATCCCTTATTAAGATTAACACTCCCATAAGAATTTCTTACATTTAATTTTCCATCAGTAAGTTCTACTTTAGAATCTCCACCCTTACTAACTGCAACCGTAAAATCAGTTCCTCTAACACCGCATATTGTAGTAGGTGATGCAATCTTATTCTCACCCTTTGATGATTTTATAAATTTTGCGACTAACACGCCTGATATAATAGTAACATCGTTGGAGCTTTTAATATTTTTATCTCCTATCTTAACCTCAGAGTTACTCTGAATTGTAATCTTACTCCCATCATCATAGATAATTTCAACAACACCATCTTTTGATGTTTTAATTATATCACCATTGGAAACAATATCTCCAACCTTTATACTTATTGATTTTCCATCCCTAATAAGAGTTGAAGTTCCGATAAAAAAATTTATTTTCATGGAATATCCAAGTGATGGTGTTACAAGAAAAATGATTAATATAGCTATTTTTATATTATGTTTCATAAGATTCTCCATATTAGAATATTAATTTAAACATTAAGTTAAGTATCGAAAAATTACAACTAATTTTCTCAAAAATTCTATATAGGATTTTGGAGAAAAAGTGAATAGATACACATGCGGCTAAGGTATAAACCGGTTCACATCAGTGGTGTAAATAATTCCGCCTCCGGGTCTTTTGAATAAAGGTAAATCTTTGACCGCATTCAGAATTTTTTGCGCCAGATCTTTTTCCGCCACAATAAGAAGCATCTCTTTTTCCGACATTAATTTTATTCCAAAGAATTCGACGTCGCCTTCTTTGCCTGTACCATGTGCGTTCACTATTGTACCGCCTTTTGCGCCCGCTTCCCTTGCCGTTTCCATTACATCGTAGGCATCTCCATGGTTTACAATAAAAGTAATTAGTGTATTGTTAGATTCCATTATTTGCTCCTTAATTATTTGCTCCTTAACTATTTGTTCTTAAAGGAAAAAATATATAGCCAACGCACCCGTGATTGTCATTACAATAGTATATGGCAGAGTGAGTTTAAACATTCGAAAATATGACAATTTTATAAGAGGAGAAAGCGACGAGGTTAAAAGAAAAAGAAACGCCGCCTGTCCGTTTGGAGTAGCAATTGACGGAATATTTGTGCCCATATTAACTACAACTGCAAGTTTCTCATACCACTCTTGTCCAAAAGCTCCGGCAGCGTAGGCTGTGTCAACTTCACTTATAAATATTGACGCTATAAACACACTATCACTTACAAAAGAGAGTATTCCGTTTGTAAAGTAAAGGGCAATGAACTGCGCTTTGCCGCTGAAAGTAAATACCCAGCGCGCCAATGGGGCGACAAGGTGTTGAGTATGTACTACCCCGAGAATAGCGAAGAATACGATTATCAGCATGGAAAAAGGCATGGCATTACTAAAAGCCACAGCCAGATCATGTTCTTTTGTGAGTCCGGTAAAAGTTGATACTATTACAATCACTGCAATTCCTATCAAGCCTACTTCGGCCACATGGAAGCCAAGGGCAATTACCAGCATCACAAACACTATGCTTTGAAGCACATAGAGATAAACATTCTGCTTGGTCATTTCCTTAATTTTTTTTCTGTAATCTTTTGTGATTAGCTCCCGCGCTCTTTCGGGCATTTGGTATTTGAAACCGGGGAATTTGAAAAATTCCAGCGAGAAACATAAAATAAACGCGGCAATTGCAACCGGAATAGAGATAATCGAATTATGAGCAAAAAAATCCGTGAAAGACCACCCCATCTTGGTGCCGATCATGATGTTCTGCGGTTCTCCCACTAGTGTCATAGTGCCTCCAATGGTGGTCCCAACAGCTCCATGTATTATTAAATTCCGCAAAAACCCGCGGAATTCTTCAAACTCTTCCTCACCGTCATTGCTGTTAGTTGCAACTCTGTGATAAATAGCGTAAAAATTGAAGGATACGGCAATAGCGATAGCCACAAGCGTTAATGCATCCAAAAATGCCGCCAGAGACGCACATATTATACAGAACGCCAAAGACAAAAAATACTTTTTTCTGATAGAGAGAAATAGTTTTGTGATAGCAATGAAAAATACATCTTTTATAAAATAAATTCCCGCAACCATGAAAATAAGCAGCAGTAAAGTGGGGATGTTTGCAACAACCTCATTATAAACAGTTTTGGTATCCATAAGCCCAATGAAAAGCGCTTCTATTGCTAACAGTCCGCCGGGTTGCAAAGGATAACATTTCAGAGCGCAGGTGAGAGTGAATATAAACTCAAGCAGAACAGCCCACCCTGCAACAAAAGGGCTTATGCAGTAATATAACAGGGGATTCACAATCAAAAAGACGATAATTGTTATTTTATACCATGCCGGGGATTGCCCCATAAAATTAACTTTCAGCAGATGAAGAATACTTTTCATTGATATATTCCCCTAAGACATTTTATCCGTTTATATTGTATAATTATGATGTTTTACGATTTTGTCAAATAAAATATTTTAAACTTCCAAAACATATTTATAAATTTGAATTTGCATAAAGACACAATTATTATCCTGCTTATTAAAACATTCCACAGAACAACTCTTAATGAGTTTTATCTTACTTGTATTTATAAAAAAGATTTACAATACACTTAAAGAACTCCAAGATGATTTGGATGAACGGATGAACTACTACAATCAAGAGAGCGCTCTACATGACTAATAACAGGTCCCAAATAGGAATAATGGCAATGGCTGCTACGGCTTTTCTGTGGAGTATTGCCGGACTATTTATAAAGGTTATAGACTGGAACCCCTATGCTATAGCAGGATTCCGCAGTCTTATTGCATCCCTTGTTGTATTAATATATCTAAAAAAACCTCAATTTAATTTTTCATATCCTCAAATAGCCGCTGCCGTAGCAAATGCAATAACAATGTTACTCTTTGTAATTGCAAACAAAACAACCACTGCTGCAAATGCAATTCTACTTCAATATATTGCGCCGATACTTACAGCATTTATCGGAGCTATACTTTTGAAAGAACGTACTCAGATCGAACATTGGCTTGGTTTTACAATTGCAGCAATCGGAATGTTAATAATGTTTATCGGCAAACTCAGCGGAGGTCAGATGCTTGGAAATGCTATTGCACTTACCTCTGCCGTAACATTTAGTCTATTCTTTGTCTTTATGAGGATGCAAAAAGATAATTCTCCCTTTGAATCTATTTTACTATCACACTGGATTACTGCCGGTATATGTCTTATAATTTCACTATTCATGCCAAGCCCGAATTTTACTCTTAAGTCTATAGGAGCAATTGTGATTCTCGGAGTTATTCAAATCGGTATTACATCTATACTTTTCTCTATAGCGATTAAGCGTATTACGGCAGTATCGGCAAATATTATAGCAATTATAGAACCGGTTTTTAATCCTCTGTGGGTATTCATTGTACTAAACGAATCTCCCGAAATCAATGCTGTTATAGGCGGTATAATAATTGTATCTGCTGTTACGGTAACGTCGATTATTAGTAGTAAAAGAAATTGAGCGCCCATTGTTTTATGGCAGATTATATTATACTTAATCTTGAAAAAAAGACTTAAATGAAAGATATATTCTAATATTATCTTATTATCTTGTCGAAAAAATAATAATTATCTAAAATTATCATAACTTACTATAATATTTAAAGTTCAAAATTTTTTTTAATTTATATAAATTGATTAACAGAGGTGTAGCTCATGAGAAGCACGTTAATACTAACAGCTATTATTATTTCAATTTCAGCAACTCTCTTTGCACAAGGATATGAAGATTATAAAACTGAAGTCCCACAAAGAAATGTTTATGTAAATCCATCAAAGAATGAATTTATGCTTAAAGTCGGTACAGGCTATGCTAAAGACCCGGGGAAATTCGGACTTGATGTAAGTTTAAACTACATATATAATATTGACCCTGTTTTTGTCTTTGGATTTGAAGGTGATTTTTTCTGGATTAATTGGAAAAGTAAAT
>JGI24702J35022_10000668_pt1 | contig 20836 bp, 16 predicted proteins | sample TergutTh196P4_FD_35022 | JGI IMG/M metagenome (IMG submission 35022)
TGGTTTTTCTCCTGCAAGGCTTGAGGGTTTGTCGGATCATTTGTGGTCTTGGCATGAATTCTTCTATTTTAAATAGGTATTCTAAATTAGGACACTACCAAACGATAAACTCAATAAATCAAAAACCCTGCGCGCATATACAACTTGGGGAATATAACGTGTCTAAAAATAAAAAGATACATCAAAGGCTAACTTAAATACCGTTCCCGGAACGCCATCCGTGAACATATGTAAAGTGATTTACTCACCTCCGTCTGACTATGCCAGAACTCAATTACACATATCACAAAGAGCATTAAAAATTTACATAAAAGTGTCAATCGTGTTCGACTCATTGAACGACCTGTTCAAGTTAGCTCGTAGCACCAAACAAAACCCCCTTAAACTAACATGTTTTACGCCTATTTACGCTATTGGAGTGATTTAATTTGAGATTATTTTTGGTGTTTTTTAGGTTTTGTTTTTGGTTCGAATTGTCGATTTAAAAATTCAGCTATACATTATAATAGTTAATTTGACCTACAATTTTTTGTGTTGCCCTAAAGATGACGACTGCCTGAAAAACAAGCTAAAGAACTTTGATGTTGTAAATAATTCTAAAAACTTACATTTTAAAAATATTTCCCATATTTTTAGCGTTAAAATATTTCCAAACTCATAGTTTTTAATTTTAACCTATACATTCAACTATTTTTCAGACAGCCCATAGTAGCTCAATTATATAAATGCGTTAACAACAAGTAAAATTCTGTGCAAAATATACAAAAACGCGTTTGCTTTATTTTGACTCAACCAAATTATGATAACTGGTGAACAAACATTTTGATCTCTTGAATATGTTTCATTTTTAAAACTGCTCTCGTATTTTGTTTGGTAATGTAGTCTTTTAACATCCAAAAAACATGTTCACGTACCTCTTGGGACGAACAACGTTTTTCGTAGCTAGTATATAGCTCAATAAAACGTAAAATCTGTTTTTTTACTTCAGAATTATCAATTTGTATTTTTTCAGGGTTGAAAATCCATGGATTGGTTCTTGCACCCCTACCAATCATGACAAACTCACAGCCTGTTCTGTTTAAAAGTTCAAGACCCTGTGGATAGCTTGTAACATCACCATTAGCTATAACAGGGATAGTTATTTTTTCTTTGACTTGTTTCATTATAGTCCAATTAACTTTTTTAGCAAGTTTTTGTTGCGCAGTTCGTCCATGTATACAAACTGCGGCAACTCCCGCGTTTTCTAAATTTTTGGCAACACTTACAGCAATTATTTTTTGAGCATCTATACCTATACGCATTTTTACAGTAACGGGTTTAACGGTTGTTTGTACCATTTTTCTTACAATGTTTTCCAGTAACTGGGGATTATTTAGTAAATAAGCACCGTATCCTTGAGCTAAAAATTCTTTTTCGCTACAGCCAACATTAAAATCTATAAGGTCGGCAAATTCTTCAACTTTTTTTATACTTTTTAGTATGGCATCTTCGTTGTTGCCAATTAATTGTACACTTACAGGTCGTTCAACATCTGTTATGTTAAGAAGTTCTTTTACCTCACGTCTGTTTTTGTTTTTAACAAACTCTACATCAAACATTTGGGTGTAGACTAAACCAGCTTTGTTTTCTTTACATAACATTCGAAAAGAAGTACAATTAACTGCAGCCATTGGAGCAAGAACAAAAGAGTTTGAAATGTCAACGTTTCCTATTTTCATCTTCTTACTTCCAAAACTATTTTTTCCGTAAATTTTCAGTTAAACCATTCAACATTATTGCCAACTATAATGTTTTTAATTAATGAGTAAACATATTTTTAAATTGTGTTAATATGCTACAAAAGTGTTTTTACGGCTTCGACAGTTCGTTTTAAAACTAAAGTAGCCGTATCTTGGCTGGGCCAACTGCCTAAACCACAATCAGGTCCAGTAAAAGTTAACAGTTCGCCATATTTTCTTTTAACATCAAGATAACGCTTACGTATAATATCAGTTGATTCAACAAGCTGTTCATTAGAGGGACTTTCAAAACCTTTTTCGCAAACTTCAGCCCAGATAGCATCAATATCTGTTCGAGTAATACCTACACGAATTTGCTTGTCAACCTCTTCAAGCATACTTTTTGTTACGTCATGTATGTTTCTTGGAGAAGCAGCATATTCAAAAGATAACACATCTAATCCTTTTACGTTAAACAGGTTGCTGATTCCGCTAGTAGAGTGTAAATGTATCTGTCGCGTTGGACCGTTAAAATTGTAAGCTTTTTGCAGTATTTCCACAACAAGTTCGGATGAAGCGGTCAAATTAGTATGACCATGGCTGGGTTCATCAATAGAAATTACCCGTGTTTCAATATATTTGTTATTTAAAATAGCGTTTTTGGCGAATCTGTTGATTGTTTCTGCAAACCCTTCTAATACATCGGGATAAGCTATAGTGCCAATTTCATGTAAATACTGTTCAATAGGTCCAAAAACGCAGACACGTAACAAAATTTTTTTGTTAAATTCTTCACTTAACTCTTTAGCATACTTGTTAAGTACATAAATTTCAGGAAGTACGGCCTTATTGGTCTCGACAACAAATGATCCTTGCGCCATTGCTTCACGTATAGCATCTCCAATCTGGCGTAAACCATCAAATTGTTGTGGAAAAGTGATAACATCCAAACCACTTGTTAACTTTTTCCGAAAAGAGTCTACAATCACTTGGCAAAAATTTTTTTGCGTAAATTCGTCTACAGTTGGATCTTGTTTGTTTATAATGGCTTCACGGGTTTTCAGGTAAGCTTGTACAAAAGTTTCTCTGTTAACACTTTTAGGTAAAGGAAAACTGCCAATGTCATCAATTAGCGGATACATAAATAAAAAAAGTGCATAGAGTCCTATTAAATGTAATGTATGAACCCGTAAGAAGCATTACAGTGCTTACAATTTTAGCATCAAATACTTATATTATCCAAATTATCTTGATAATATGAGGGATTTACCTTTGATCTGTCTTGTGCGGAAATAATTTCACTCCCATATAGTGTCACATCTATTAAGTAATTAGAGTGTTGTCGGGTATAAACGTTTTAATTTAATGTCTTTTCGCTATTTTAGGTGAGTGAACATATCAATCCTTCTCTAAACTTGTTCCTATTCTCCAATATGTTCCATACCACTATTACGTCATAACAAAGCTTGCTGATTCTACCCACATATTTTAGCGAAGAACCTAATTTTTAGTTGTATGTGTTGGTTTGCGATGGTTTGCATTGTCCATCGTGAGCGGCCTTGGGGTGGTTGTGAGCAGGCTATGGTGCAGATGTGGGCTTCGATTTCGCCGGTTATTTTGCGGTGGTAGTTTAATTGTTTTTTTCGGCCCAATGCTGCTTCCATTCCTTCTGTGGTGAAGTGTTGGCTGTTGTTGTTTTTGTTGTGGGTGTTGTGTTGTAGGTTGTTTGTGTGTGGTTGTATGTTTAGTGTTTGTTTTTTGGTGTTTGGTTTAGTTTTAGTAGTGTTTGGGTGTGTTTTATGTGGTAGTTTTTTTGTTTTTTTGTGTGAGGTTTTTTAGTTTTTCGCGTTCTTGTTGTGTTAATTCGTAGCTCAGATTGCATAACAGTCTCAATAAAATTTCCCAAAAACACAATAGGTGGGTGTATATGAGTGTGTAGAAGCTATACATAGTGTTTGGTAATGATGTTTCTAATGTTTTTGTGTAGTTTGAATTTTGTAAAAAATAGTATTCATTTATTTTAAATGGTACAATTCTTAAGTTAGTCTACTGTATAATAATAGTCTTCATGGTGCACTTAATTTGTGTGAGGCTGAAACTCCTAAATGGTGTTTGTTGGTCGTTTGTGGTCTGAGGTGGGGTTGGGTATAGCTGTTAAACAGTTTTGGTGGTGAGCATAGTGAGTTATGATATATGTTTTTAGAGGGTGAAATTATTTTGGTAAGAGACACAAAGCCAATGTCGCCGATACACATATATGTGTGATACGCATTAGTCTGGGATGCTGTTACTATAAAGCTTAATACAGTTTGAAAGGGAATATTATGAGTACAGAAACAAAAAATGTAGTGTTAAAATGTATTACAATAATATGTGTTGTGCTTATAATAGCTGCAAGTGCATATTACATTGCAGGAATGGTAATACGTGAAATAAAACCAGCTGATAGTGCCAACATTATTATTTTGAGGACTACAGACCGAACGATGTATGAGACATATCATTATGTTGATGTTGTTGTACATAATGAAGGAAACCTGTTAGGGTACGCCGTTATAGCTTGCCAGTTTACAGCTAGTGAAAACAATGGAGACTTATTGCAAGAACAAATAGTCACATTAGAACCAGGAGAAACACAGGTATTGACGTTCACAAAATCAATTTATGGCACTTGGGACTATGTAGTGTACGTGAAAAGTAGTATGTAATTAACTCTAGATTTTGTTTAGCTCATATCCTAAATTAAGTTAAATAGCCCTTACTAATTATTATCATTTTAGCTTTTTTGTTTGCGCAAATATATATTTTTTACATTTTTATTCACAAATTTTGATTGTTTGACAATGTTTATGTAAGATTTAAGAACACAAAAACAATAAGCACTAAAACCTAATGGCAATTCTCTTTTGAAAAACTAAAAAATCATAACCAACCCAACAACAATGACAAAACTAATACAAAATTTCGAAATAGTACACTTTCCAATAAACTAACTACAATAAATACACAAAAATAAACACTTACACCCAATACATTAAATGTATCTTTTTAACACTACAAAAAAACAAACAATACAATTATATAAATTCGTTAACCATCAAATATAACCCATTAACTACAAAATATTACAATCAAACAAAGAAAAAATTTTAACGTAAACGAGTTTTTTCACCAGTTACGATATAATTGATTGCTTCACAAACATACACTGCATGATCAGCTATGCGTTCAAGATACCGCGCCATCAACGTGCTTGAAAGTATGCATTTATTACTAACATGTTCATCATCAAACAATTTTTTCAGATGATCCAAATACATTTGATCTACTTCACGCTCAGTTTGTGATATAGTTCTAGCCAAATTTACATCAAGTTTACGTAGAGCATCAACACTGATAGCAACCATTTGAAGAACCTTAGTACTCATTTCTTCAATAAATTCTTTCATATCAGCTTTACACTCTTTTAACCCATTTATTTGATCATTAATAAAAGAAATATCAAGAGCATACCTGCCGTAACGCGCAAAATCATAACTGATTTTCATGTAGGATTTAATTGTACGCAAATCTGAAGCTACAGGCTGGAAACGGGCAATAAGTTCAAATGTTCGGTCTTCAACTTTGTCAGCCATAAGCATTAGTCTATCAGACATGTCTCTGACTTGAATCAAAGCTGTTGTACCATCAATATATGCTTTAATTGAAATTAAAAGAGTTTGATAGGTTAACTCACCCATTCTAGATAATAAGACTGATTGGTCTTCTAATACAACATCTATAAGTCTATTCATTTTTTTACGCTCCTTTATTTTACCCGAATTCTCCTGTAATATATTTCTCGGTTAATTTATTTTTTGGATTTTCAAAAATTTGTCCTGTTTCATCAAATTCAACAAGTTCACCCAGATACATAAAAGCAGTATAGTCAGAAACACGTGATGCCTGCTGCATATTATGAGTAACTATAACAACCGCATAATTCTCTTTGAGTTCTGTTACTAGCTTTTCTATCTTTGCTGTAGCAATAGGGTCAAGAGCTGAGCAAGGTTCATCCATAAGTATCACTTCAGGCTGTAAAGCTATTGCACGTGCAATACAAAGTCGTTGTTGTTGACCCCCTGAAATACTTGTACCAGGTTTTTTAAGATCATCTTTCACTTCATCCCAAAGAGTAGCCTGTTCTAAGCTGTGCTTTACAATTTCATCTAATGAATCACCCTTTTTTGCACCAGTCAATTTTAAACCTGCTGCGACATTATCATAAATACTCATTGTTGGAAAAGGGTTTGGTTTCTGAAAAACCATGCCTACACGACGTCTTATTTGTACGGGATCAATTCGTTTATCGTAAATATTTTCTCCATCCAATAGAATTTGTCCCGTCATTTTTGCATTAGGTACTAATTCATGCATACGATTAAAACACCGTAAAAAAGTGGATTTACCGCAACCTGAAGGTCCAATGATAGCAGTGACAGTATTGGGTTTCACAGTTAAATTTACGGCTTTTAATATTTGTTTTTGACCAAACCAAGCGTTAATGTTAATGGCTTGCATTTTTACTACAGCGTCTATTTCGGGAAAGAACTGGTTTGGTTTAGTAGTGTTTTCTTGTGTTGACATCATGTTTTCATTTTCTCCTGCTTGCTAATCTTACAGCTATGTTAAGGGTTAATACGATTATAATTAAAATCAAAGCTGCACCCCAACCTTTTGATATTAATTCTTGAGATGGTTGAAGTGAGTTTTTCCAGATTTCTAGTGGCAATGCTGCCATTTGTTTGTCCATTCCTCTGAAAAAATAGCGACTTCCTTGAATAGTCATTATTAACGGTGCTGTTTCACCTGCAATTCTGGCTACAGCTAATAGTATTCCTGTTACAAGACCATTTTTGGCTGTAGGAAGCACTACACTTAATGTTGTGCGCCAGTTATGTGTACCAAGTGCTAATGAGGCTTCTCGTAAAGTGTTTGGTACAAGTTTTATAGATTCTTCGGTTGTTCTTGTAATGAGGGGTATCATTATGAAGGATAACGCGATGACACCTGTAATTGTTGAGAAAGCCCATTTTGAACTTCCAATAATGCTAAATATTAGTGCATACGCTGTGATGCCAACTATAATTGATGGGAATTGTGTTAAGATGTTGTTAATTGTTCGTAAACTCTGGGCGTATCGGTTGTGTCCGAATTCTGAAAGATATATACCAGATAAGACACCTACAGGAACACCGATAAGACTTGTTAAACCAACTATTATCAGGGTTCCTTGTATTGCATGACCTATACCACCTTTGGAGGCATCTGTAGTAAAAAAGTTTAGACTTAATTGTGGTGCGCCTCTAATAACAACTTCAAATAATATGCTTACCAATGGTATTACAGCAATTACTACACATATAGCACATAGAACAAAGAATATACTGTTTTTGAATTTTCTAAAACTGTAATTGCTCATTGTTCAATTGCTCCTCCTTTATCTTTGAACACTCGCGTCATAACCATATGTGCGCCTACATTGATTATTAGACTCATAAACAACAAAGTTAAACCTGCACCAATGTAAGCTGAATACGTAAGAGAACTTGTGGCATCTAAAATACCGTTAGCAATTAAAGAAGCTAGAGTTTGACCAGGATTAAATAGTGAAGTGGGCATTGCTGAAAAACTTGTAGCATTACCGATAAGCATACTAACTGCCATTGTTTCACCTACAGCTCGGCCTAGACCAAGAATCACAGCCCCAAAGATACCCGACCGTCCATAACTTATGACCCAACGACGAATTACTTCCCATTTTGTTGCGCCAATACTGTATGCACCTTCACGAATAGAATTAGGCACTGCAGATATCACTTCTTTTGAAATTGAAGCCACAGTTGGAATAATCATTATCGCCAAAATACAACCAGCAGTTAAAATATCTAAACCCCCAGGGGCACCACTAAAAAGAGGAAACCATCCAAAATAAGCTGATATTGGGGTTTCTATGTATTTTACCATAAAACCGCGAAAAACAAAAAGTCCCCAAAGTCCATAGATTACGCTTGGAACAGCTGCAAGTAACTCAACAATATAACTTATGGGAACACTTAAAGAACGCGGTGCCATTTCTACTAGAAAAATTGCTATTCCAAGACTTAAAGGTACACCGATTAATAACGCAATTCCTGAAGTTGCAAGCGTACCTAAAATGTATGGTAATAAACCAAAAATTTCTCGGGATTCAACTGGATTCCATTGTTGCCCAAAAAAGAAGTTTAAACCAAATTTTTGTAAAGCAGGCATTGACCCTGCTGATAAAGTGTAACCTGTTATAATTAAAATTGCTAATGCTGATGTCGCAATTACAATAGCGAGAATTTTAAAGAGTTTATCGCCTGTAACTTTCATCATGGACACCATTAAACATTAAAGTTTTTTACTAATAAGAATTTTAAAAACGTTATCGACTATATAGCTGAATTGTTTTGTTTTTGAAAAAAGTTGTTGAAGTTTGGGTGATTTCACTTTTCCACCCTTTTTACTTTAGTACCTGCTGTCCATTGAACGTTATTGTTCTAATAGTTGCTGAGTTAAGCGTTACAACATTAGATGGCAATAGAGCATAATCTAAGTCACTTGCCAAATCTTGTCCATCATGTATAACATACGAGAGGAAATTAACCAACTCAATTGCACGTTCTTCTGTCATTCCATCAATGACATTAAGCTCTTTATAGACCATTAGATAACTAAAGCCGACAATTGAATATGCGTTTGCGTCATTTGCGTTAAGCAAGTTAACATGTGACCAGCTTTCACTGCCTGATGGCAAACCTGATGATGCTATTGCTTGCGCTGCTGCAGTTGTAGATGCAAGAGATGGCAAAATATAGTTTCCTGCTGGATTTTGTATTGCTGCATATGTCATATCATTCTGTAAAGCGTACGCAAGCTCAACGTAACCAATAGAGTTTTGTGTAGTGATAACAGTTGAAGCTACAGCAGTGTTGCCACTTGCACCTATACCAACAGGCCATTCTACTGATTTGGCTCGCCCAACACTGTTTTCCCATGATGAGCTTACTGCACTTAGATAATCAGTAAATATAAAGGTGGTACCTGAACTGTCACTGCGGCGTACAACATTTATGGTTGCATCAGGTAGGCTAATGTCTTGATTTAGTTTTGCGATAGCAGGGTCATTCCATTTGGTTATTTTACCTTGGAAAATGTCTGCTACAACTTTACCAGTTAATTTAAGACCTGTATCAACACCTGCAATGTTGTAGGCGATTGCTATTGAACCAATTGTTTCTGGAATGTGAAGTACATTTGGTGCTTTTTCTGCTTCAGATGCTGATAATGGTGCATCGGATCCTGCAAAGTCAACTGTTTTGTCTGTTAGAGCTGAAATTCCTGCGCCACTGCCAGTTGGGTTATAGTTTATTTCCACGTAAGATTTAGAATCTTGATAGTCAATTATCATACTGCTAAGAAGGGGATATGGAAAGCTTGCACCTGCACCGTATAGCAAAACTGTTTCTTTTGAGTTATAAGTGTATGCTACAACTGCACATGCAATTATAGCTATCGCAACTATTGCAATTATTATAGTATATTTAGTGTTCATATTTTTTTCTCCTTTTACTGTTGTACTAAACAACAACTAACAAGTTATAAAGCAAACCTACATAAAATTTATAGTATATATAGATGTAACTAATATACTATGGAATATAAATAGAATGATGAGTAAATAAAATTGTCAGATAAAATAGCAACTGGAAAACTAAATGAGGAGCAAAGGAAACTACAAGTCACAGGCGGCTCCACATTTATTCTATCGCTACCAAAAGATTGGGCAATCAAAAATGATCTAAAACGCGGTAGCCCCATGATTCTACGGGAAGAAGAAGACGGCACACTTTCTGTTTCACCAACAAAATTTGGAAAAAAAGAAAAAAAAGATGAAGTGTGCATCAGAGTAGGTGCCAATGATAACCCTGATGCTGTAATGCGAACAACAATTTCAGCATACTTAAACGGTTACAACATTGTACATGTTCATGCTCAAGGTCAAAAAGTTTTAAACATAAAAACCCGTAATCATCTAAAAAATTTTGCCAGAAACTATCTTGTTGGAACAGAAATCTTAATTGACACTCCAACAGAACTAACATTACAAGTTTTACTTAATTATCCAGAATTAACCATACATAATGCGCTTAGTCGCATGTCAATTATTGCATCATCCATGCAAAAAGAAGCCTTAACAGCTCTAAACAATTTAGATTACCAAAACGCTAAAGCAATAATAGAAACAGATCGCGAAGTAAACAGATTTGGACTCTATGTTGTAAGACTTCTAAAATTAGCCGTTTCAAACCAAAGAATTGTTAAAGACATTGGGTTAAACAGTCAAAAAGAATGCATTGGTTACCGTCTTATTGCAAAATCAGTCGAACGCACAGCTGATCATGCCACAAAAATGGCTGAAAACACACTGCTCCTAAAAGAACATGTAAACACTAACCTTTTAGAAAAAATAAACCAGTTAAGCAATCTAGCTAATAAAATGTTTGAGAACTCTATAGAATCTTTGTTTAAACAGGACTTTAATTTAGCAGAAAGTGTAATTGAAAAACTTGATCAAGCACATAAATTTGAAAAAGAATCCATTCTTCTATCACATGACATAACCCTTGAAGAAATGGTCAACATCAGATTGCTTATTGAAAGCGTACGCCGTATAGCAGAATACGCCAGCGATATTTCAGAAGTAGTTCTAAACATGACCGTTGAATCTGTGCTACGTTAAAAATCAGAGTGTTCACGTTTAGGGCGATTTGTAATATATCTTCCACTAGTGGACAAGTACATGTAAATTATGGCAAAATGTAAGAATTGACTTCCAGAAAGAAACTTACAGTAAAAATTATGAAAAACAGTTTTATCTCCCTAAATGTGAAAACTCTCAAAAAGTCAGCCTACAACACTACCTCCGAAATTCTCACAAGAATAATAACTTTACTTTCAAAACTCAACATACGGTTAAATAATTACTTTTAGAGGTTTGACGGGTTTGTGAGTACAGGTTGGCAACATTAACTGAACATATAAAGAAAAAAAGAAGCTACTGGTTTACCGAACAGGATACAGCTAACTGTTTCTGGAATACCTCATAAAAAGCACGTTTATTTTGCTGTATACTCCATTTTTCCATACTGCAATCAGTTTCACAGCTAAAAAAAAGTGTAACAACTCCGTCTTTAACATCTGTAAACTCTGCTTTATTCACTATACCAGTATGGCTACGATCCAGTTTCTCAGCTATTCTAAGTAAAGTTGAAAGAATCATCACAGCTAATTTTGCTTCTTCAGTTAAATCAAGTTTTTTTAAGGCTTTACTAGTTGGTAGTTTTTTACGATGAAATCTAGCTATATTAGCAATTATAGTAATCTCAGACCGGTCAAACCCATAAAGTTCCGCGTTACTAATTATATAATGAGAATGAAGGTGATGATTATTAAAAGAAATTATATCACCAATATCATGTAATGTCGCAGCGTAATCGAGTAAATCGCGATATTTATCTGACAAACAATGTAGTTTAAGCTGTTTTGCACTATCAAATAGTTGTAAAGCTAATGTTGAAACTATTTTAGAATGTGCTTCATCAAAATTAAAAGACCGGCCTAAATGTAAAATATTTCGGTTATGTAACGGAGTTTTTTGCAGTTCCTTATAACTTTCAAAGGTTGAAAGATATTCTACAAGCATACCATCACGTAGTTCTTTGTGACTAACACTAATTTCGTCTAAACCAAAATCATCCATTATCGCATCTACAATAGCTGCACCAGCAACAATTATGTCAGCGCGGTATGGATTAATTCCAGGTAGTTTTCGTCGTTCTTCAAGAGTTAAAGAACAAAATGTTGAAGCTAATCGTTTAAGATTTTTCCTGTTAAGTACAAGATCTCCGTTGTTTTTCTTGAAAAGTTTTCCTGCAACTTCAGCAAGATTTATGATTGTACCCGAAGATCCCCATGCAAGTTTTAAGCCGCATTCTTTAACAACCATTTTTACTTGTCGTAAGTTGTAGTGTACATAATTTTTTATTTCTTTATAAATAGCGTCAGAAATTGGTTTTGTCCAACCTTCACCTATGAACTGTGTTGTAAGCCTTATTGCGCCAACTTTAAGGCTACAAGTATAATGGAGCTGGTATTGATCACCGATAGCAATTTCGGTGCTACCGCCGCCTAAATCAATAAACAGTGCTTTTTCTTCGCCAATATCTATACCACTTAAAACGCCCTTGTAAATTAATCGGGCTTCTTCTTCACCTGATATAACTTGGACTGTTAAACCAGTTTCATTAAAAAGTCGTTGCAAAAATGTTGCTTTGTTTTCAGCTTCTCGAATAGCAGAAGTGCCTGCAGTTAAAATTTTTGTTGCACCATAAGTCTTAGCTAAACTTAGAAATTTTCCACAAACAAAGATAGCGCGATTCATAGCTTCAGGTTTGAGTATATTGTCGCTAAATTCGTCTTCTCCAAGACGCACAACTTCTTTTTCCTGACTAATTATTGTGTAAGAAAAATTTGGGTTTATTTTCACAACAAGTAACCTAACTGCGTTGGTACCAATATCGATAAAGCCGATTATTTGATCTAAAATAGTTACTGTTTGTTCCATACAAGTATTATCTCCTTTTTGAAGAAGTTTTCAAACAAATTTTTTTTCCTGTTAAATGCTTGTTCAATTAAACAAGTATCTGATGTAGAAAAACATTCAAGTATAATTTTTTTTGGCGCAATTTTAATAGTTGAAATGGTGAAGTCAGCATTGTGAAGGCGGTCAAAAGCGTCAGCGACTCGAAGAAGTCCAGATAATGCGTATATTATGTTAACGGTTTTTTTGTTTAATGTTGCAATATTGTAATGTGTTGTTTTTGGAAGTTTTCCTCTGTGATATCGGGCAATACTTGCAATAATTCGTCGCTCCTCTAATGTTAAAAGTAAAGTTGGTTCGTTTAAAATTATCATCATTGAGGTTTTGTTGTGTTCTTTTATGTTTTGTGATGATCCTAAATCATGTAATAGCGTAGCGCATTCTAAAAGACCACGCTCATAGGTAGTTAAATGATGAACGCTTTGCAAGTTATCAAATAAAGTCAAAGCAAGACTTCGCACTTGGTTAACGTGCACTTTATCTTGTGAATAAACTTTGGATAATTCTTGTGCAGCTTTAATTATTTCAGACCAGTCCCTATAGTTATTTTGTTTTTTTGCTATATCATCATTTAGTATGGTATTTAAAGGCAAGCCAGATAACAACATTTGAGCAAAACTTTCAGGCATTCCTCTTTTTCTTAAAGCTTTAGTAGCAACTTCAACAGGATAATTTAGCCGAATTAAATCTGTTTTTAAAGGGTTGAAACTTAGCATTGCATAAGCCGCTTGGGGGTTACCATCACTTGGTCGGCCAACGCTTCCAGGATTAAGAATTAAAACGTTGTCTACTTTTTTGTGAAATTGTTCATGAGAATGACCAACAATTATAACATCAGCACCTGTGTTGGAAACAATTTTCGTTAAATGTTTCTTAGAAGTGTTAGATGTAATATTGTCTGTAGCAGATAATGGACTTGCATGGGTCATAAACACTTTTTTACCGGCAATTTCTATTGTGCTTTTTGCTATAAAAGAATTAAGATAAACTCTGCAGAGATTGGTTAATTCTTTTTTGGTATATGTTATAGCAATTTTTTTTGAGATATTATTTTTACATGTTTTTTTAAAAATTTCAGAATCAAAATTTCCGCTAACATTAATTGCGTTTTTTTCATAAAGTAAATTAAGCACTTCATTTGGAAAAACACCAAAACCAACAGAATCTCCAGCGTTCAAAAATAATTTTGCACCTCTTTTTTCAGCATCTTGAATTACCATTTGTAGTGCATGTAAATTAGCGTGGATGTCAGATAAAACTGCAACCTTTATGTTACAATCAGAAAGTGAACTGTGATCAAAAGGGTTTATCTTAGAAACTGGGTTATTTACTGTTTTTTTCAGGTTTTCAAAAAAGTTTTGTGATATAGCTTCATTCCATCGCTGTACGAAACTGTTGTAAGTATGTTTTCTATGTTCAGTTATATAAATTGAAAATGCTGTTACTGCCTTTTTGAATTCATCATTTTTTAGTTCATTTTTGGAAGATTTTGTTGTGTTAGTAACAGATAGTTCAGCAGTATAGTGTGAAATGTTATTTAACCATATATCGTAGTCATGTATTTCACCAAGCAAATCTTGAAGTTCCTTCATTAACCGAATTTCTTGTTTTAAACCGTTTTTGTATAATGGAGCAAATATTTCTAATGTGTATCGTAAATATTTAGCTTTTATTCGCATTTCGTGGTGTTCAAATATGGCTGATTCTTGAGAAACATATTTAGATAGTTTCAAAAAACTTTCAACTCTATAGTTTATGTTCCAACAGGCTTTTTCCAAAACAGATAAAGAATCAAAAGAGTCGTCTGATGAATCACAATTAATTTTTATAAGATAACCAGAAAGCTCTTTTAGCACATTATAACATTTGAAATCATTTAATACTTTAACTACGTTTATTTGAATTGTATTTCGTTTATTTTTATAATTTTTTAATAGGGGTGTCAAACAACGGCGGTTAGTTGGTGATTCATGAATATATTTTTGCATAAAAACAATTTGAACATCCAAGTCACGAGCGATACCAAGTAGTTTTGTAACAGCTTTAATTTCTTTAAACCAATATTTGTATTTCTTTTTTGGGAAAGATGATTGGAAAAGAAACAATATAGTTCTTATTTTTCGTGAATTAACGCGTATTTTGTGAATAAATTCAACATTTGTATTCGTTATAACATCATTATTTATTTGATTTTCAAACTCTTTCAAAATAGTACTTAATGCATTACAACCAAATTGTCGATAACTTTCATCATGGGTAAGAGTAAAAATTTTAGATGCCATACTCATGCCAAATACCTCTATTTTTTATAAACCAAAGTTGCGAGTTTACTACTTCTTCACCCTCTTTAGGTACAACCATTTGATATGTCCCATCAGAAAGAAGCCGTCTAGCCTTAACGTTATCTTTAAGGTGAATTTCAAGCATATTTTTAAGAATCATCTGTCGTATTTTTAGATCAGGCACATTAAAAAGCACTTCAACACGGTCATTAAGATTTCTAGACATTAAATCAGAACTTCCAATTAAAATTTCGCTTTTCGTTCCAGTTGGAAAATAAAAGATTCTTGCATGTTCAAGAAAACGACCAACGATAGAAATAACTGAAATATTTTCACTAACGTCTTTCAAACCAGGTTTTAAACAACATAAACCACGAACATTCAAATCAATTTTAACACCAGCCATAGAAGCTCGATAAAGTGCAGTAATAACATCAGGTTCTTCCAAATTATTCAATTTAAAAGCAAGATACCCTTTGCCTGTTTTACGATGAAAAGCTATTTCGCTGTCGATCCTCTTTAAAATTTCATGTTTCAATGTTTTTGGTGCCACAAGTAAATATTTGAATTTAAATTCATTATTTTGTAATCCATTCTTCAATATGTCAAATAAAGACTCAATCTCTAAACCCACATCGTACCTAGCTGTTAAATAACCTATATCACCAAAAATTTTAGCAGTTGCTACATTATAATTGCCTGAACCAATATGAGAATACCTAACAACATTATCATTCTCACGCCTAACAATTAGACACAATTTAGCGTGTACCTTTATTTTTGGGAAATTATAAACAATTTCTACACCTGCTTTTTTAAGTTTTGAAGCTAATAAAAGATTATTTTCTTCATCAAATTTGGCTTTCAACTCAATTACAGCTACAACTTTTTTGCCATTTCTTGCAGCTTTCATTAAAGCGTTAACCACAGGTGATTTTGCATCCACACGATACATGGTTATATAAATTTTCAAAACATCAACATCAACAGCGGCTTCCTTAAGCAGATTAACTATTACATCAAAACTATCGTAAGGATGATAAAGAACAACATCATGTTTAGCAATATTTTTGAAAAAATGTTTCCTTTTTGAGAGTACAAATGGCGCATATGGTGTAAGTATCTTATCTTTAAGTTCTTGACGATTTATTTTAAGCAATTGCCAAAAATCAACATATCCAAGAGGACCATCTGTTTCATAAATTAAATAGTCAGGTAATTTCAACATCAAAGCAATTTTGTCTTTGACTTCTTGGGGAATTTTTTTGTCAAATTCAAGGCGACTTGGAAAACCTAGTTTTCTTTGTGATAAACTGTTTTTTATTGAATCAATAAAATCAGAAGATTCATTCATTAAAATGTCAAGTTCACAATTACGAGTTAAACGGAATGGGTAAGCAACTAAAGATGTAGAATTTAAGAAAATAAGATCTAAATTGTTTGCGATTAAATCTTCCAAAAAAACGTAGTTGTCTACAGTTTTTGCATTTTTTCCTGCAAAATCATCAGGAACTTTAACTAATCGACCAAACTTTTCAGTTGGAACAGAGATAATAGAAAAAACAGTATTTTTTAAAACATTTAACACTAAAAGGTTAATATTCAAATTATTAAGAGACCCAACTTTAGCACCTTTTAAAGGTGAAGAAATACTTGCCAAAACATTATTTTGAAAAAACGTTCGCAGCACAGCCTTATCCTGAACAGATAACTCTGCAAAAGGTTTAATACATATACCCTCACGCGTTAAAAATGGAAGCAATTCATTACGCCAACAATCAGCATAACGCTGAATAAGTGGAAGTATTTCTTCTCTTGACACCTGAATTTGTTCAACAGCAGATAAACCATCAACAGACAACTCGTTTGATCCTTTACTAATTTGTTTTAGAAGCCTTGGTATACGTGTCATAAAAAATTCGTCTAAATTACTGCCACATATTGCAAGAAACTTTATTCTTTCCAACAATGGATGTCTACAGTCACGTGCCTCTTCAAGCACCCGTGCATTGAAGCGTATCCAACTTAATTCACGGTTTATAAAAAAATTAGAAGTACCACTTTTAGGAATCGTTAAACTAAAGTTTGGTTTTGCACTGTTTGTGTCCAACAAAGTTGTTTCCTCACAATCGCCCGACATTAATAATATTCTTTTTGTCTCAGCTACAGCATCATTAAATCCGAAACCTGCAACTCCTAGTGACACTGTTTTTTGAATATACCTACAGTTTTTTTTAGGTTTACGCACATCACAGGTTTCGCATTTAAATAGTGAAACTTGTTTATTCATGACAAATTTACCTATATATAACTATTAACTAATAGAGACATAAGCTATACGAAAATAAACTATATATACATTAATAACTTATATAGCAAACCTTTAATTACAAGACACACAAAAATAGATATATGAATTCTTCAACACTTAAAGAAAAAAACTTTGCAGAGTTTATACTTTTAAAAGAAGTCACATTTCAACATATTCCCTGTAAAGAATGCGTCATAGTTCTAGCAGACAAAACAACAACAGAGATCATATATATCGGTAAAACTAAAAACCCAATCAAAAAAATTTTCGGCGGCTATTTATCTGGCTACGGTAGCAAAACAAACAAAAAAATCAACTTGAACCTTTTAGAAGAAAACTATATAGAAAAAACAATAATAAGCTGGCTACCAAGTGAAAAATCAAGAATCACACAACAAGAACTACTCAAAACATACAAAAAAGAACACGGAAACTACCCAAAATGGAACATCAACAAACCAAAAAAAATCCAAAATAAACCAAAACCTTCACAAACAACTAAACCTATTAAAACCCAACCAACTAGAAAAACAACAAATAACAAAACCTAATTCATTTAGTAACAACAAAATATAAAACGTTCAAAAGTTAAAAACATTAGAAATTACTATCTTAATTTTTTGATAGACTCATTAGCTCGTTCCAACTCTTGTCTTTTGCTATCTTGATATAATTTAATATTATTAAGTAAATCTACATCACCAAGTGCTAAAATTTTTGCCACCGCAATTGCAGCACCTTCAGGCTCAAGCGTAACAACTGAACCAATACCACTTGGCACACGTAAAGAAGAATATACATCTACACCACCGAATTTTTCACTATACGGTGGAACAGCAATCACCGGTTTTGTAGTACTACCATCAATAAAAGCACTTAATGCATTAGAACGCCCTGCAACAGTTACATAAATAATTTTTTCACTCTCGAATTCTTTGAGAATCTCTAAAACCACAAGAGGTGTTTTGTGGGCAGATGCAACACGAAACTCGTAAACTACACCAAGCAACTTGAGATATTTAGCAATTTCACGAGAAAAATCTAGATCACGCTCAGAACCCATGATAATTACTGCTTTACTTACCATATTTACTCACTTTAAAACGTTACCTGTAAAGCAATTAATTAACATAACCCATTACCACATCAAATAACCACATAACAAGAATACAACCTACAAAAATCTATTTTCATACAGTACACATTGTGAAGAGTCTTTTGACAAATAACTACTTATTTCTCTCCTTGTGTTATGCAGTATTCAACTCTTCAACGATAAAAAATGGACACACACATATAACACCATTCGAGAAAATCATCTTGTTTAGTAACTTTTTGGTGCTGTAGGCTAATCGGTTAACTTTTTATTGGACTAAAAGAGTCCACTATGCCATCCTACAATAAACAACAAGGTGAAACACATGATTTCAGCCCAAACACAAATAGAAATACAAGACGATATAAGCCTTACCAACATATCCCAAAAAATAAATGAACTAAACATACCAAAACAAATACTCCAAAAAACAATGGAAAAATCCAAGACACAATAATAAACGACCAAATATTTAAGACATAACCGCCGACCTCAACCACTACATAATCCCATCCATACATCCGCCCCCATCAACACACCTGCCCAAAAACCTGTCCATGCATCAAGGCTCACATGAGTCAAAGTTGCTCTTTTGTTACAAAAATTTTATCACCACATGTGGAGAGATAAATGGGGAAATAAATGGGGAAATAAATGGGGAAATAAAAAGTAACACTTTTACAGTTGTCGAGATGTTGGAGAATAATGCGTAGAGTATAAACGTGAACTAAAGGATTGTTTTGAGCGGTCGATAGTATCGCTTTTAAACTATGTGGGCGGTGGCGAAATAGTGCTTGGCTAGTAAAATAATTTCAAAAAGCTACATTCGCTATATTGATGATTTTACAATCCATCTACCGTTTTTACGAGCCCCAACACGCTCAATTAAACCCTTAGACTTTAAATCACTAATAATTGACTCCACCTTCCGTTTTGACACAACAACATCCACAGCAATCTGCCCCAATGTCACCTTCGAATTAGCCATCATCAAAGCAATAATTTTCTTCTGAGTTTCAATTATGCCGAAGTCACCTTCAGCACTAACATACTTATGCGTAGTGTTATTTCTAATATGAAAACAAATTGAAAACGTAGTGGGCAAAATTCTGAACTCTGGCTCTGGCAGATTATCAGCTATGCAGCCCTTTTTCATTTTTTCTATACCTCGTCCCCAAGCTTCAATTTGGCCAGAACTGAAAAAAGCACCAGCAATAAGAGGATTATGAGGCCTTGACCCAACACCCTCAAGCAAACTTTCTGGTTTAATGCTTAACGGTATTTGACAATCATTATAAATAACAAGCTTATCGGCGTAAATTTTTATGTGAATTGGATTACCAGTGCTGTAATCCTTATGAATAACTGCATTTAAAACAGCCTCCCGTAACACATCACGTGAAATAGGGTAATCATCAATCCGTTGTATACCTTCATAACGAATTAACCCCTTGAAATACTTTACATAAATTGCATCCAACACACGATCAGCAATACCAATCAGCGAACCAAAAATTTCATCCTGATACAAAAGATCAGCATCATTTTCAAAATAACCAATTTTAACGTGTGAGCCAAAGCACCATTGTTCAGGATCTTGGTGGAACAGCATAAGAGCAGCCTTTAAAATATACTCGCCTTCAGTTAATTTGAGAGCTTTAAGAAGCTGCTCATTGCTAACTGATACATCTTCATGGGTGAGTCGTTTGCTTGAAACTGCCTTTTTTCGAAAAACATCAAAGGCGTCATTATAGAAATCATTTACTTTAACATGAGGTACTGGTGTGGCATCCCATGTTCGACCATATTTACGAAGCAAGAGTTCATCAAGTGCAAATCCTGTCAATTCTTGATTAGTGCTTCCAGAACGCAAATAATATTTGCCTCTATAGCTGATGGCGTTTGGGTGAGCTATAATGTCGATAGTGATGTATTCGTGGCCATCTTTATGGCAAAGTTTTATGTCTGCTACAATGCCCATGGTTGTGCGGATTTTGTTGGGTAATTCTTCGAGAAGACGTTTTGTATCTGTGAGTCCAACAATTGTACCTTTGTTGTTTCGGCCGATTTCTAGTCGTCCGCCTTGTGCATTAGCAAAGCCGCATATCCATTGTAGGTATTCGTCACGCCAAGACTCTTTCCACTCGATGTTATGAGTCTCCAATATCTACACTCTCTTTCCCCGTAATCGTTATCTTTAACACTCCATCAATAGATGCCCTATAACTTAGCAGAGTATAGCTTATTTTTGATTTTCGCTTTAATTCAACTATTTTTAGCTCAGCATAAACAAAGACATATTGTTGTTACTGACGCTGATGACACTATTTTCTCTGTCAAAAGAAAAAATATAATGCATTTAAACAAGTTTTTCACTTATATTGTTATAAATGTGTCATAGCTACATTAAAAAAGTGGGTTTTATGGTGATTTCACCCACCATCTTTAGTCCAAACCCAACACCCACACCTTTGCCGCAGCAATACATTCGGCTTGGCACTAGCGTATGTTAACGCGTTCACTTTGCGCCACAAAAGAGAGCAAAACCAACACCAAATCAGCGATAAACATCCTCATCAAACCCTTATGCAAGTGAGTACCTACCTGAATTCCCGAAAAAATTTTAACCTACAACCCAAACGCCACATAAAAAGGTATAAATACCAAAACAAACACAATACAACCAGCACAGTAGGTTAAAAA
>JGI24702J35022_10000669_pt1 | contig 20833 bp, 10 predicted proteins | sample TergutTh196P4_FD_35022 | JGI IMG/M metagenome (IMG submission 35022)
GTCGGCTTCCCAGGGTCTCCACGCCTGTCCGCCAAAGCGTTTCCATGGTTCATCCCTATCAACAGGCGGCAGGAACATACCCATGTACGGGAAATCGTGACTGGCAGACCAGTTCACGGTGAAGCACATTTTTTTCATCTTTTCCGTATCAAATTCGCTGCTATAATTGGAATATGCCCCGGTACCGCCTAAAATATGCGCCTGCGGATTGGGAGGATTAAAATATGCGGGATAACGCTTGCTCATCCATGCTAGCCCCGGACGCCAATCGTCGGCGTGCGCCGTTATGTCCATCGAAAACGAACAATCGTGATCGGAAGCAATTCGATTGAAAAGCCGTTCAAAAACGATGTCGCCTTGCGCAGAAGTCTCCATCGTCAGGTTAATAATTTCATCTTCAGGCGATAACGCAAACGTCAGACCAACGCCGGACTCCGGTTCGATAACCGTTGCTATGGGAATACAGAAGACATTTCCGTCAACAGGAGCATAATTTAATCTGCGCTTCTCTTGTTTGTAACCAAAATAAGGCGCGCCATAATCGTATGTCACATCCGAAAAAGGAACGGGAATCAAGGGGTCTGTCCAGTAATTGTTGCGTCTGTTAAGAAACCACATTTGGGTTCCTCCGGGGTATTTTTTCAAACTTTTCTCCACAGATGCGTCAACCGACGAAGGGTCGTATTGCGGAGCGCCCCATGTTGTCCAAAATAATGCGTTTTTATCAGCAGGATATTCTATGCGTGTTCGGATGACCGATCCCCATGGTTCGCCAGTACCCTTTACAATCAACTCCCAACGAATACTGTTCGTCGTGGGAATAAATTTATCAATCACGACACATGATTTTTGCAACGAATCGTGAATCAAAGTCCTCTCAAACCATATTGCTCCGTCATCCGTTTTTTTGGCGACGGTAGTCCCTTCTTGACGACATCCGGCGATGGTTGTAAAAGCAACTACCGGTTTATCGAATTTTTTCCCTCTGACAGTAAGCGATTGTATTTGCCCGTCAGCCGAAAAAGAAACGCTCAACGCCGAAGTACGTATTTTATATCCGCTGCTACAACCGACAAGAAGGCAGAGAACAACCGAAAATAAGCATGTTTTTTTCATTTTTTTCTGAATTATTACTTAGTTTGCTCAATAATAACAGGATTATCTCCCCAGCCCAATGGCTTCTCGATCTCAAATTCTTTTACATCTTCCAATAACGAAAAACCGGGAGGTAGAGCCGTTGTTCCCGAATAGATGCTTTTCCCTACCCTCAACCTTTCTACGTCGACAGCAATGATAGGAATGCGCGGATCGTCTTCGTAACTGCCAAACATCAGGTTGTTGATCGACAATCCTTTGACATGGCGGATAAATAATACGGACGAAGGCAGGTACCCCATATAAAGCGCTTCGGGGTAGTCTCTTTCGCGTTCCGACACTTTTTGGTGCGTCTCTATATATTTGCCGCTTTTGATACCGCCTCTGTTGAAAAACTGGATATTGTCAATGGTAATATTTTCGACATAATGCCCCGGTAAGCCCGTTATAGAACTGCACAAATTACCTGTATTGTAAGCCACTATATTACTGATGGTTATATTGCGAATCTTTCCTACCGGAGGTACGGGCGCCGTTTCGGTATGTTTCCTTGCACGGTTTCCAAGAAAAATGAACAGGGGACATTCCACATCTTCGATGACAATGTTGCTGATGGCTATACCTTCCATAACGCCTCCATCAACAATTTCGAGCGATATGGCGCTAATCCCGTTAAGCGGTACCGGAGGACCAACGAAAGGCTTAATTGTACTTCGTGTATGTTTGATGACGCAATTACTGATAGCGATATTCCGAAAACCGCCGGTAGAGCCGGTACCGGCCTTGATGGCGTTACAACTGCTTGAAATCACACAATTTGTAATGGTGACATCTTCGGTTGCCGCCGCCCCCGAGCTTTTCAGGGTGATGCCGTCGTCGTCGGAATCCAAAATAGAATTGGAAAGCGTAAACCGGCGACAACCGTCTATATCAATCTGGTCATTGTTTGCGTTGGAGTGATTATATACTTCTATCTTGTCAACGATTACATCTTCGCAATCAAGATAGTGTTGCATCCACGATCCGGATTGCAGCATCTTTAACCCTTCAATACGAATTTGCTTACAGGAGACGAAAAGAATACATCGCGGCCTACCAAACATTTCATCAGAATGTCGCGCCTTAATATCCGGTATCCCTTTATGTGAAGCCCCATTTCCGTCAATCGTTCCAAGGCCTGTAATGGCGACGTTGGATATACCCTCCGCATAGATGAGTGAATACCATCCTTCGGCATCCAAATGTGTGCGAAAAGCGGGTTGCGGCTGTCGAGGAAAATCTTTGTAATCACCGCTGGCAAGCAGCGTCGAACCCATCTCTAAATAAAGTTCGACATTGCTTTTCATCATGATCGTCCCGCTTTTGAAAATTCCCGCCGGGATGACCACCCTGCCGCCTCCGTTTTCGGCGCATTTTTCGACCGCGTCATTAATAGCCTTTGTACACAGGGTTACCCCATCGCCTACTGCGCCAAAGTCTTGAATGTTATAGTGCGTTTTTTGAGAAAACGCTTGCATGCTGATCATCAGCAACAATAAAAAGAAAATACTTTTTTGTGACATAATTCAAAAATTTAATCGTCAATCTTCGACAACAAGTCCGTAAAAACTGATATTCCCGAAAGCCACCCTGTCGCCATAGTCCGGATCGGGACTACTGAGAACGCTGTTGAACGTTTCAAGCGTTTTGAAGCGTATGTACCTGACCGGAACAAAAGGATTGGGCGCAAAGTCAGTCACCGAAAAAATACATTCAATCCCCTGCCTTCCAAATGCAATGTCATCGGGGGTAGGCGTGGTCGATCCCGATGGAGGCACAGTCAGGAATTGTCCTAACGGTATCCAACTGTCATCCCATTCGCCGGTCTCGTTGAGTTCTACGGCGCCCCATATTTCGAACCTTCTGGGAGATTCTCCACCGTACAGCCTTGGGGAAGCGTCCAGAATATGCCATATTTTAAGACTGCCTAATATCGCGTTTACTCCCATATCCCAGGTGATCCACTGCGGAAACCCGAAATTATAACCGGAAAAGAAACCGTTATAGTTGCTGTAATTTTCATTCCAAATATTACTCACAGGATAGCCGCTCAGGGCGATGGCATCGTTGGGCAAGACGAGTTCAGTCCAGTTAGTTTTAGGAATAAAATCTCTACCGCTGAAAGCAAGCGTGAACGTCCTTTTTTCGACATTCGCTGTTGAAAAAATGTCGATAGCCATGGAATCGGGCAAATACATGGTATTATAAACCAATGGTTGGTCGATGTCGATGTCATTGATGACGGTAGTGGTTTCCGACGGATCAACGAGCATCGTCTTTTGATTGCCATTGGTATCCGTATAGGAGAGGTTGACCCCTATTTCGGATGGGTCAGCGTTATACCAGTTAAGGACGAGAATTTTATCGAAAACATCAAAAACATCGGTTTTTATCGCACGATTAAACAACGAACTGAAGTACAGATCGCCATACACGACGCCGATCACTTCGACCGGGACTGAAAGGTTACCCTTCGTATCGATTGTACGGATCATAAACGAATACGTATTTTCATCCAAAGGCCCGATAATATGACGGATGGTATCGGCGCCCGGAGGAATATCAAGGTCTTGCCATTCGGTGTAATTGTTCCAGTATATCCTGGCCTTCACCACATTGGGGTCGGAGCCATTGAGCCAGGCGATTTCAATGCGGTATCTTCCGGGATGTGATTCGACATCCAATGCGATGCCCGGATAGGTTATTCCATTGGGTACAATATAATCTACATACAAGCTGTCGGACTGCTTGCAGGAGGGAAATGATAAGGTTATTCCCACCAAAAAAATAAATACAAATTTTTTCATCTTCATTGTTTATTATTATCTAACTATTGAACCAAATAAATCGATCTCCTTGAAGGCTGTCGAGCCGGAAGACATCGGACCATTATAGGTCTCGATTGTTTTGAACCGTATATACCTGACCGGAACAAAAGGATTGGGTGCAAAATCGTTTGCTTCAAAATCACAGTCAAAACCATTATTTCGCATGTAGGCTATGTCTTCAGCGCTTGCGGGAAGTTGGCCCGACACCGGCAGTATCTCGAATTTACCCAACGGTATCCAGCTTTCATCCAAACTTCCGTCAGGGTTGGGCGCTACAGAGCCATATATCTCAATTTTTCTGGGCGCTTCCATTCCCAATATACGACCGGTGCCTTCCGGCATATGAAAAACTCTGGCGCGGCTTAAGATAGCCATCATTCCCATATCCCAGGTGATCAATTGCGGATACGGGTAGGATATTGAAAAGTAGGATACCCAATTCCCCGAAAAACGATCTTCGTCCCACAAGTTATAGATTTTGTATTCATTACGTTCTTGCATCGGCAAGTACGCGTCGCCTGGCAGATTTACTTCACGCCACGTACTTTTGGGGACATATTCCTCGAACCAGGGGGTCAGTGTGGCCTCGATGGTATTTGAAATGTTGTCCCAACGGTCGCGCAGGTATACTGAAAAATCGTACGAAACAGTATCCAGACCACGATAGGCGAAGGTAGCCTTTTCAGCCGATGTATAAAACGTTTGCAGTGTAGAATGATAACCCAGATGGGCGGTATCGCCCATCAATTCGATGGCAAGTGCAGCTCTTTGCGGATTCTCGATGCGAACGGATATCCCGCCGAATGTTTCATTTAATTGCTTGGTCGCCAAAATTACAGGCGCTGTAGTGGGATTAACCTGAATAATCAGGGGTTCGGATGCTTTTGCGTTTTTACCTACGCTATAAACATTGACATTGTAGGTTCGCGTATCGCCAAACCCCTCCAAAATTAGGGAATCCGCATAATAGGATGCGGATGTTTGACGCACAATACCCGGACGTATCTCATACTCAGCCTTTACATATAGCAGATTGTCATCTGCGGGCACCTTGTATCTCAACACCGCTCCTCCCGATGTGTTATATACCTCTACATCGGTAACTTTCGCAGGCGCAGTCGATTTACTGTCGATATGGTCAATACGGCCTTCCTCCTTACAACCTGTCAAGAAAATCGGCAATAAAAGGAAAATCCCCCATAAATCCCTCCAATAGAGGTTTTTTTTGTTTTGTAACTTATAGTTCATCATGTTCATATTTTCTTATTTTAAGTAATTTAACTATTAATCATTACCATCCGATATTTTGCACCAAATTCGGATTTTGCGTAATATCGCTATTTTTAATAGGCCAGAAATAATCGCGGATGCCGAAACTTTGCTTATATACAAAGACAGGCTGGTAGTATAATACATCCTCATACTCCATTGTATTCCAACCTAATATATTTGTCTGGTAAATATTTGGCGCTGTTTTCCACCGGCGTATATCCCAGAAACGTTGTCCTTCGAAAACTAATTCGATCATTCTTTCCTGCTGGATGATTTCCCTCATACCTGCCTGTGTGTTGTATTTCGTATTGTTGGCATAATTATCCCACGATTCCTTCACTCCTTTCAAGCCGGCATGTATGCGTACTCTGTCGATGTATTCAAACAACTCAACACTGTTGGCGCCATTGGGGCCTTCAGCTTCGTTGATTGCTTCGGCGTACAACAGGTACAAATCGCTCAACCGCATGATAGGTATCGGATAAGATGTATGGGAATAACTGCTCACACCCGTCAAAAGATTGGTATATGGAATCAGTTTTTTGGGTATGGAACCTAAACCTCTCCATATCGACTGTTGGGGCGAATCCATCCCTCCGTTTTTGAGATTTGTAAAGTATAAATCATCCTTGTCGTCGGTACGCCCCGCTCCATACCATATGCCGCCGTCAAACCCCAGCCATGCATAATAGCGGGGTTCTCTGTCGAAATTCAAATCCGCAGTAACGAATCCGTCTTTAATGTAGAGTTTATCCTCCGCTTTTGCTGTTCTCAAATCATACAGTTTACCGATGTCTCTTGTCTGATCTTCGGCGAGCGGTACGCCTTTGTCAGTGTAAAACATATTGAAAATTTTTAACGGCACACTGCAATCCACGGTTCTCAATTGATTATTAGCTGCATAGGCAGCATTCAACGATGGGGCCATGTGTCTTACCGTACTTCTGTTGTTATTCCAGGTAGCCCAAATGATTTCGCTGTTGTATCGCAGGGTGTAAGCATTGCGCAGGCTCATCTGGGTGGCAATGGTATCGGTGAGTCTGTTGAGACCTGAATTGGGAAATTGGTACATCTCCAGGTTCGCTTCATGGCACGATTCGATGGCTTCCTTGCAGGCCGTCACTGCTCTTTGCCATTTGGCAGGGTCGACAGTCGTATTGAACAATTGCGTACCGTCGGTGTTGCGTAAGGTAGTCTGATCGTTATTGCCATTATAAAGCGGGCTTGCCGCTGTTACCATCATCTTGGCTTTCAGCGCTAAAGCAATGGGCTTGGTGATGCGTCCCAGTTCGCCGGCAACGTCGAATACATTAAGTGGAAGCTGATTGCCGGCTGTCGCTTCGTCAATCAATTCCGCCATGTATTGAAAGCTGTCATCCACCGGCTCCCGTACTGTTTTCACAGAAGAGACATCGGCGCTCACCGGAATATTTTCGCGAATGATCGGTACCGGGCCATACATCTTAACCAATTGAAAATGATACAATGCTTTCAGTGTTTTTACTTCGGCAATCCATTGATCGCGTTCCCTTGTCGGCAGATCAGGCACCCTGTTTACATTTTCAAGAAAAATGTTGCAGTCGCGCAGTCCTTGGTACAGGCTGCCCCAGGAATCGAATACCGGATCAGTGGAATTTTGCTGTCCCAGTGCGATATAAAAGCCTGCTATGTTTGAAAGTCTATAATCGCCATAGCCGACGCTAAAGTAAGTCCATATTTCATCGCCGCCTAACATCGCCGGGTCGTCCATGCTTCCTGTACGAGGCGCGTATGAATAACAGGTGGCTAAATATTTAATTGCTTGGGACCTCGAATTGAAAGCCATGTCGATGGTGGGCACTCCTTCGGGAATCACATCCAACCAGTCGCCACAAGCATTAAAACCAAGAACGGAGGCGACTATTAAAACTTTTATAAAAATATATTTTTTCATATGATAAAACAATTATAATTAAGTAATTGAATTTAATTGAAACTTAAATTTAACCCGATATTAAATACCCGCTGAATGGGGTATCCCAATCCTTCGCCGGCCATTTCCACATCCCAGAGTTTGAATTTGCTGAAAAGGAGCAGATTGGAACCGCTTATGTAGAACCGCAAATTACTCATCTTCATTTTTTCGGTCCACCGCTGTGGCAATGAATAACCCAATTCAACCTGTTTGAGGCGCAGGAATGCGCCGTCACGCATGAACCATGTATTTACTGAGCCCTGCGGCACATTATTGGTATTGATGGTCGGGCTAAGTCGCGGCCAGATAGCATACAGGTCTTGGTTTTCTTCCGACCAGTAACTGTCAGCATATACTTTAAGCAACTGTGCATCGTTCACAAACGGAGATGTAGAGGCTGCATTGATCCAGAACGATTCGTTGGCGACACCCTGAAAAAATGCTGAGAAATCGAAACTCTTATATCCCATTGAAAAACCAAATCCGTAAACGATCTCGGGTACGGTAGGGTTGCCGATAGGTACACGGTCGGCGTCGTCAATCTTACCATCGCGGTTCATATCCAAATATTTGATGTCGCCGCCGCCATATATATCAACGCCAACAGCCTGTGGAGGAGCATTTCTGGCTTCGATATCATCCACAAACAAGCGTTCGGCTATATAACCCCATTCCTGTTTGAGCGACGAACCTATCCGTGAGCGCCAAGGTTCGGGATAGGCCGGTTCTTCGTACACCTCATATTTGCTGGTGGCATAGGTGAAATTGGCTCGCGCAGATGTCCAAAAATCTTTCGTCCAGATTTGTTGGTATTCCAAAGTCATATCTACACCCTTGCCGGAAGCTTCTCCCACATTGGCCTTCACCGGCGCCGTCAAGCCCATTGTGCGTGGAATATCAGCCCTGTCCATCAGGATATTGGTGCGGTATTCGGTAAAATATTCGGCTATCAGGTTGAGTTTCTTCCACAATCCTAATTCTAAAGCGAAATTTTGCTTCTTAGATGTTTCCCAGCTAATGTTCGGGTTGGCATATCTGTTCACATATATCCCATTATAGACGGTTTCACTGTTCATACCCCATATAGACCTGCGCCCCGAATTATTCATATCCACTTCCGAAAGATAGAAAAACCGGTCGTTCTTACTACCTATCTGGTCGTTTCCGATCAAACCGTAGGAGTAGCGCAGTTTCAGAAGGGATATCGTTGGTTTGATATTTTCCCAAAACTCTTCGTTGGAAATATTCCAGGCAACGCCTGCCGACGGGAAAAAACCAAAACGATGCGCCTTATCGAAACGTTCGGTACCGTTGTATCCGAAATTAAATTCGGCAAAATAACGGCTATCATACGAATAGGTAGCCCTGCCCGACAACCCTAAACTCCTTGATGGCAGCGATAGTTGTAACGAACCTGTATTAGCGTCCAAACTTTGTCGTGCCTGTAATACCAGCAAACCACTGATGCTATTTTTGCCAAATTCGCCGACATAGTTGATCTGTCCGTCAAAATAAAAAGTGGCGTTTGTCTCGCGGTCGCTGTCCAATTCGGAGTAACTCAGATATTCCGTTCCGGTACGCGTTTCGTTCAGCATATAATCGCCTGTTTGCCGGTTGTATGCTAATATCTGGTAATAAAACGGTTCGTACTGTCTGTTGACCCCAAATTGCGATAAGCGCGTTATGTTCAACATTCCTCTGGCCGACAAGCCTTGCGTAATAAATCTCAAATCCTGTTTCAACTCCACTTGAGCCAGCATCTGTGAACGTGATTTGTCCTTATAGCCCTGTATCATCCTTGCATAAGGATTGGTCTTGCTGTTATTATCAAAATTGCCGAAAAGGATGTGTTCTGCAAACTGAAATTCCCCTTCTGCGGGGTAATAAGCCGGAAAAAGGACGGGATTGGAATGCAGTATCATGTCGTACATCTGCGTTCCTCCCGGTATCGGGCCTTTATAGTCTTCGAAATTTCCGCTCAAACGAACGGTTGCTTCCGTTGTTTTGGTGATGTCAACATTCACATTTGCCCGCAAATCGTAATTGTTGATTGCAATGTTGTTGTTGAAATTATTGCGTTTGTCCACCTTCATCATCCCGTTGTCGCGATTGAACGAGCCGGCGAGATAATAACGCGCAATGCCTCCTCCTCCGCTAATGTTCAGGTTTACCCGTTGATTCATGGTATAGTCTTTAAACAGCAACCCCATCCAGTCATTGGCAGGATAGATGAGGGGATAGCGTCCGGCCTCTGTCATCTCAATCTTTTCCTGCGAATATAGACGTTCGCCTAACGGGTCGCGGGTAAGGATCGCCTCGTTATGCAACTTCATATAAGTTACAGGGTCGGCTATTTCAATATTACGCGTGGGCATTGAAACAGAGTTTTCGACACGAAACGATAGTCTAGCCGGACCTTCATGTCCCTGTTTGGTGTTTACCAAGATAACACCGTTAGCGCCACGCGCGCCGTAGAGGGCCGTTGCCGTAGCATCCTTCAAGATGGAGAAACTGGCGATGTCGTCGGGTCGCAGGCGGGCCAGGTCAGTCGAGGTGAGTTCGATATTGTCAATCAGGATCAGCGGATTGGTATTGGTGCCAAAGGTCGTGATCCCGCGCACGAAGAAGTCGGCATTATCCTGTCCCGGCTCTCCGCTTCGCTGGTAGGCGATCACGCCGGCCATATTTCCCGCCAAAGCAGTGGTCAGGTTACTGCTCGGTATCTTCAAATCGGCAGGGCTAATGGAACTGATGGAGCCAATCACACTTTCGCGCTTCTGTCTCCCAAAAGCCACAACTACTACTTCGCCAATTTCGGTGGTGGCCTCCTGTAACGAGACAGCTAAAATCCGCCTGCTGCCCACTACCACTTCTTTCATCTGATAGCCGATAAAACTGAACTGCAATACCGATGTGTCACTTGGCACCATAAGGGTAAACTCACCGTTGATGTCGGTGGTTGTACCCATGGTGCTGCCCCTGATAGCCACATTCACACCGGGCAACAGTTCGCCTGAATTGTCGGACACCGTACCGGTGACACGGTTACCGGGTTGAGCTTGGAAGGATGCCTTTTCAGACCGGACTGATGGTGTGGCAATAGAGACGAGATACGTATCATCGTCTTCTTTGATGAAACTAAGTCCTGTCTGATCGGACACCGGTTGAAGAACTTCTTGTATTGTCGCATTTTCCAACCGGATCGTGATAGGCTTCATTTGCGACAGGAAGGCTTCATTATAAAAGAACTTGTATCCCGTTTCTTTGCTGATAGTCTCGATAACGGATACAATGGATGCGTTGGTCACCGAAATATTGATGCCCGACTCTTTGGTTTGCGAGTGGACATTTGCTGCTGTCGTCATACTAAGTACAACACAACTCAATGAGAAAACAAGTGTAAAACGCATGCAGTAAATTTTAGAAATTTTAGTTAAATTCATATCTTTCCATGTTTTAGTGATTATTTTTTAATGGTTAATTAATTATTAATTTTTATAATGTGTATAAAGTGTATTTATTACCGGTTTTTTTACATTTGAGGTCGGTAGCTGTAATGATACGCCTGATAATTTTTTCGGGGTCGAATGCGTCGTTATATTCACCCGTAATCAGAATATTATTATATTCACCTTTGGCCAGTTCAATTTCAACTTGCGGATAATGCCGGTTGAGTATATTGACTACTTCGTGGATAGGCGTTCGTTGGAAATAAAAAATACCGTTCGTCCACGATATGTATTTACCGGCGTCAATGTTCAGTTTTTCATATTTTCCTGTTGTTTTATCCGTTTTCACTTGCTGGTTTGGTTCCAGCATCACTTTTACGTCGTTTAAACCGACTTCCACTTTTCCGGAAGCTACCGAAACCGACGATGACAAATCATTGTCGTATGCTTTCACATTAAAAACTGTTCCAAGCACTTTGATGTTCATGTCGCCCGTCTTTACTATAAAAGGTCGTTCAGGGTCGCCGGTAACATTAAATAAAGCCTCGCCATACAATTCCACCGAACGCTCGTTGTCGCTAAAATGAGTGGGGTATTTGATGCGGCTTCCTACATTCAACGTCACTTCCGTCCCGTCGGGAAGACTTACAGCCTTGATCTCTCCCTGTCGGGTAATCATTTCGACAGTTTCGGTTTCCGTTTTTGATTTCATGATTAGATAGGAAGCGGGTATCAAAATACATAATAACACCGCTGCTGCGGCAAATCCTATTTTTCGGACAAGACTGATGACTGGCGAAACAGGTACCTCGCGTTTGCGTTCGTAATCGAGGATCAGTTGATAGGCTTCCTTTCTGTAGGCCTCTTTCTGTTTGTCGGTCAGGTGCGATTTGGCGGCATTCGCTTCATTCTTTACCCGTTCAAATATGTAATTAAATTCGTGAAGCGGATCGCCTTCTTTGAGCGATTCTGAAATCAGCGCTAAATCTTTGCCGGTACAAGTACGATTGAGAAGACGGTTCCATGCTTCTATTACGTCACTTCTTAAAGGATGACAGGTTTCCATGATAAATAATATGTTTGTTTACATACTATTTACACTTTATGGCGGGGACATCTATAGGTGTGTTGAAAAAAAAATTACAAAAAAAGTAACAAGAAAGGTATAACTGTCTGAAAATTAATGTCGGCATACTTTTTTAAATTTCCTTTTATTTTTTTCAGGGCGATGGAGGCATGTTGTTGTATCGCAGGAATCGAGATTTGTAATTTTTCGGCTATTTCCTTATATTTCATTCCCTCTATGCGGCTGAGCCTGAAAACTTCTCTTTGTTTCGGCGATAAATTATCCATTATTTCGTTCATTAACATCGCATAATCGTTATCGATGATCGTGTCTTCCGTTTCATTGGTTAAATCTTGTTCATTAGCGAGGACATATTGTGCGTAACGTGCATGAACGCCAAGTTGTCGTAACAGGTTTAATATGCGATTGTGCGCCAGTGTGTGTATAAATCCCGAAAATGACAATTCAGGATTTAATACCTCGCGTTTTTCCCAGACTTGAATAAAAATGTACTGTACAATATCCTCAGCTTCTGTTTCGTTATTCAGAAATTGTTTACAGGTGTAGAGCAATTCATCTTTGTGACGGACATACAATTCAGCATATGCCGCTTGTGATCCGTCCATCAAAAGTCGGACTAACTCATGGTCAAGTTTTCCTGACAATTCATCGCTTCTTGGCATATTGAACTATGATAAATTTGATAAATTTGCAGATTCTTTAACATGGTACAAAAGTATAACATCATTTTTATACGGCCAAACTTTTTGCATATTTTTTTGGGGGAAGGGTATACGGGGCAGGCAATGTACTTTCGCGCTTTATAAAAGAGGCAAAAGAAGGGGAAACGAAAAAAAATTCTTTTTTTTCGCAAAAATAGTTATTTTTGCACAAAAATTTGTATGAAGATGTCAATGAAAATCACTTGCTTCGTATTATTGTCACTGTTTGCAGGCAGTTTGACGGCGCCTGCACAGACGTCTGAAACCTCATCGGGAAAGTTTTTTCTCTTTAAGAATTATTCTACCCAGAACGGATTGATTAATAACGCCATCTGGACAATAGCACAGGACAGGAACGGATACATCTGGATTGGCTCCGACTTAGGATTGACCCGTTTCGACGGCAAGACATTCTATCATAAAGCCATACCGGAGATATACGATAATTCAGCTTATGTTCAATATATTGTGACTACGGAAAATGGTAATATCGTTACTACAAGCCTTATGCAGGGCGTATTTGTGCAACAGGATGACGGACGGTTTAAACAATATTTAAGGAAAGGATATTTTGAACTGTCGAAAAATATTTTCAACTCATTGAAATATTGCCCCGACGGAAGGATTTTACTCAATACGACCAACTCTATTGACCTTTTAACAGCTGATTCCATACGGTATCTTTATTACTCGGGTAACGACGGAGCGCTTTTCAGGACAATTGATTTGGATATGGATAATCGTATCTGGTTTGGGGGTCGTTATGGCTTAGGTATCATGCAACTTTCCGGTACGGAATACGAACCGGTTTTTTTACCTGAGTTTAAAGATAAATATATTGTAAAGATACTTTTCGATGACGAGGGAACGCTGCATGTCGGCACAAGTCAGGGCTATTACAGGGTGAAGTGGCGCCAACCCTCCAACTGGGACCGCGACTATACGATTGAACAGCCATTCTCGCAAATGAAAGATAGCTACATCAATCAAATTTATTCGGACAAAGAACAGAACATCTGGATTCCTACTTCCGCTATTGGCGTTTTTAGGACAAAAGGCGACAGCATCACCTTACATCTCACACAGGAAAACGGGTTGGTTTCATCCACCGTAGAATGTGTGATGCAAGACAGAGAAGGTAATTACTGGTTTGGTACCGACAGCGGAATCAGTATGATCGGCAATTTTGATAACTATGCGATCGCTCAGAACGGCGTCCGGTTAAAAGGAGCACATGGAATGACGCCGGATTCATATAACCGTATCTGGATATACAGCAGAAGCCGACTGTATCTTTTTCAGGACGACCGGTTATTCCCAGTCGATTTAAACGGTACTCCCTTAGAAAGAACAGGGATTTTTCAAATAAATATCTTCAATTCGGAATTGTTAATATCCAATAGTTTAGGACTTTATAAAATGCCGATAACCGAAGCTTTTCCCGATTTACGCAACCTTACGAAAATTGCCGGTTTCCAATCCACTAACACATTTACATTGCGTTCACTTGTAACTGATTCGACAGGTACATGGATTGGAACCGAAAGGATATTATATAATTACTACAACCGCCAATTTCTTCCGGTCACTTTCAACCATCATGACACATTATCGCTGAGACCCAACAAGATGCAGCAGGATAAGTACGGATATTACTGGTATGGCGACTACACGCTCGGACTTTACCGCGGTACGCTGTCCCGTCCCGATAAAAATACGCTATTATTCGATAACATCACCCTTTACAAGTCACTCAATATCGATTCTGCTTTTGTTACGGCCTATATATCGGATTTGAATTTCGACAAAGGGGGCAACCTTTGGTTTGCTTCCAGATTTACAGGGGTTTATAAACTCACAATAGACAGTACCGGCGTGGTTTCGGATAAGTTATATTCTACCGCTAATGGTCTCTTAAGTAACGATGTGATAAATATTTTCTGTGACGATGAAGGGAACATGTGGTTTATGACGCAAAAAGGAATTAATATCCTGAAATATAACAGTGACGGCGTTGAGACCATGGATAAGTTGAATGTGAACGAAGGCATTGTAGGGATAGCGATATGGCCTGTGCAAGCAGGCAAAAGATTGTACCTTCTAACAGATGAAGGATTTTATGTTACTCAAAATCAATTGTTTAAAGAAAAAGCCATAGAGACGCCCAAGGTATTTATTACTAATTTACTGATAAATGGCATCGAGGATTCGCAAATTTCCGCCAATTCAAACGATCTCCACCTCACACACACACAAAACAACCTGACATTTGAATATTCCGCCATTATGTTCAGGAATGTCGACGATGTCAGATACCAGTACAAATTGGAAGGCGCCGACAATGACTGGAGCGTTTTGTCAGATAGAGGTTTTGTAGAATATGCTTCACTGCGTCCCGGCAAATATACTTTTAAAGTAAGGGCAGCTATGGTAGGCGCCCAAATCCAAACCCATGCCAGCGAAACTCAAACCCACGTCCAAGCCGGCGAAGAAACGTCGCTTGGCTTCAGAATCCATTCTGCATTTTATCAGACAGTTTGGTTTTATTCGCTACTTGCAGTCTTTGCCCTTTCGCTTATGTATGCTTTCTACAACTACCGGATGCATCATTTAATCAAGATGGAACGTTTACGGACGCGTATTGCCTCCGACCTGCACGACGACATCGGATCTACCCTGAGCAGTATCTCTTTGATTAGCGATATGGCCGGCAGGAAGGATAAAGAATCTGCAATGGCAAAGGCAATGCGTAAAATTGGCGATGATTCTCGCGTTGTACTCAACTCCATGGACGATATCATCTGGTCGGTAAAGCCCCAGAATGATTCATTAATAAGTTTAATGTTGCGTTTACGCGAATATGCCATTCCTGTCTGTGAATCGAAAAATATCACATTCAATATGGATGTAGACGAGACCATCCATACCATGAAATTAGGAATGGACGAACGACGAAATATCTACCTGATTAGCAAAGAATCTATCAACAATGCCGTTAAACATTCGGGATGTTCGCTGTTGTCAGTCGTCTTTCACATGAAACATAAACAGTTGGAAATCAAAATAACCGACAATGGTTGCGGCTTCGACCCTGTTGTACGTGGGATGCGAAACGGAATTACCGGCATGGAGCGCAGAGCAAAACAAATTGGCATGGATTTTACGGTTATATCAACTCAAAATAGCGGGACGACGATTATGCTTACATCAGGAGGACGGAAAAATTAAAAAATAAAAAAAATGCTTTATTTTCGATTTTTCTTATTATTTTTGCGGCCTGAATAAAAGACCGATTATAAAATGAAAATCTGATGAGGAGAGCGATCAACTTTAACCTGGTAAAATTTACTACGGACAGCATATCAAAAATAATTTGTTTGCTGACGATGTTTACAGTCAGTTTGCAGGCGTTTGCTCAGACTTCCGAAACTTCGTCCGGCAAATATTATTTGTTTAAGAATTACACTACGCAAAACGGATTGCTTACAAATGAATTGTATGAGATGTCGCAGGATAAGTACGGATATATCTGGATAGTCTCCTCATTAGGGTTAACCCGTTTTGACGGTAAAACATTTTTTCACAAAGCCATACCTGAGATTGTCGACAACCCGACTATACTCCCTTATGTTAGAACAATGCCGAATGGGAACATTATGATTGCTTCTTATATGCAAGGCATATTTGTTCAACAGGATGACGGGCAGTTTACCCAGTATTTAGACGGAGGGACTGTTGAAGTTGGGAAGAACATGTTCAAATCAGTCAAATATTGTCCTGATAACAGCATTTTAGCCTGTACGGGACGTTCTCTCTATCTCATTAAAGATGGCGCTATGAATCAATTATATGAATATGAAAGCCTCATAAGCGTCTTTAACACATTAGAAATTGATAAAGAGAACCATATCTGGTTTGGCGGTCGTTTGGGACTGGGCATTATGCAACTCTCCGACACAGGATACGAAATAGCTCTTTTCCCCGAATTAAAAGATAAATTTATCTGTGATATTCTATTTGATGATGAAGGAACACTGCATGTGGCGACCATACAGGGCTATTACCGTATTAAATGGCAGCAACCCTACCGTTGGGATAGCAACTACACAATCGAACAACCGTTCCTGCAACTTAAAGATATATACATCAATCATTTCTATTTGGATAAAGCGCGGAATCTTTGGATACCTACGGATTCTTACGGCGTTTTCAGGACCAAAGGGGATTCGATTACGTTACATCTCACACAGGAGAACGGGTTAATTTCCTCATCTGTCGTATGTATGATGCAAGACAATGAAGACAATTACTGGTTTGGAACCCTCAACGGAATCAGCATGATTAAAGATTTCGACAATTTTGCTATCGCTAATGAGGGCGTCCTGTTTAAAGATGCGGCAAATATAACGGCAGACGAGTTTCATCGAATATGGATATACTCGCGAAGCGCTTTATATGTATATCAGGATGACGAATTGATTCCGGTCAGTCTTAAGGGAACTCCCTTGGAAATAGCCGGCATAAGGTTATTGGAAATTTACGGTTCGGAAATGTTGATATCTAATGATTTAGGCCTCTTCAGGATACCGGTTACAAAATCGTTGCCGGATATGCGAAAAATCGAAAAGGTGGCAGATTATTCGACTTATAAAGTGGCTGGTCTTTTACATTCGTTAGTAACAGATAGCGCCGGTATCTGGATTTGCTCCGTGACAAAAATCTGTAATTATTACAATGGTCAATTTCTGCCTGTTACGTTTAACCATGCCGATTCCATATCGTTAAGTCCCCGACGCATGATTCGTGACAAGTATGGCTACTACTGGTGTGGAGATTACACATACGGACTTTTCCGCGGTACGATAACCCGTCCCGATAAAAACAGGATTTTATTCGACGACATAACAGCTTACAAATCACGTAATGCCGATTCCTCTTTTGTTACCTCACAGATACGGGATATAGCATTCGACAAAGATGGGAATCTCTGGTTTTCAACCTTGTATACAGGCGTTTACAAATTAGTTATAGACAGTAATAGCGTGGTTTCATCCAAGTTATACTCTACGGCAGACGGTCTGTTAACCAACAATGTATATGGAATCAACTTTGATGATGAGGGAAGGGTATGGTTTTTAACGCAAAGAGGGATTAGTATCCTGAGCCGAGATAGTTCGGGCGTTGAATCTATAAAGAAATTTGATGTTAACCCAAAAATGGAAGGGATATTCTCGCCACCTTTGAAAATTGATGATAGATTATACCTGTTAACCGAAGAAGGTATTTTTATTACACAAGCACAATTTTATAAAGGAAAGGTAGAACCGGCGCCTGACGTAGTTATTACCAATATATTAATAAACGGTGTGGCCGATTCAAAAATTTCCGCTAATTCAAACAACATCCCGCTAACTTACAAACAAAACAATCTGACGATTGAATATTCGGCCATCACCTTCAGAAATGCCGACAACATCCGGTACCAGTATAAATTGGAAGGCGCCGACACTGATTGGAGTGTCTTATCGGAAAGAGGATATGTAGAGTTTGCCGCCCTCAGGCAGGGCAAATATACTTTCAAAGTAAGGTCGGCCATGGTTGGGTCTCAAGCTGAAGTTGGGCAGGAAACATCGCTTTCCTTTCGCGTCTTCCCTCCCTTTTATCAAACGATATGGTTTTATTTTCTCATTACCACCTTTGTAGCATCCCTGTTCTATGCTTTCTATAAATATCGGATAAGTCAGATAATCAAGATGGAGCGGATGCGGACACGCATTGCATCCGACCTGCACGACGACATCGGCTCTACGATAAGCAGCATTTCATTGATTAGTGAAATGGCAGGCCGGACGGATAATGAATCCGAATTGGTAAAAGCGTTGAGTAAAATCGGCATTGATTCGCGGGATGTCCTCAACTCAATGGACGACATTATTTGGTCGGTCAATCCGAAGAACGATTCCCTTTCAAATTTGACGGTTCGCTTGCGCGAATATGCAATTCCGCTATGTGAATCGAAAGATATTCTTTTTAATATGCAGGTAGACGAAGCTATCTATGCGATGAAATTGGGTATGGATGAGCGACGCAATGTTTTCCTCATCACAAAAGAGGCTGTAAACAATGCGGTCAAACATTCGGGTTGCTCTCAGTTGTTGGTCACTTTTATCCTGAATCATAAGCAATTAGAGATACAAATAACCGACAACGGTTGCGGCTTCGACCCTTCTGTACGGGGCCTACGCAACGGCGTCACTAACATGGAGCGCCGCGCCACACAAATCGGCGCATCGCTAAGCATCAAATCCGAAAAATACAGCGGCACAACGATTACCCTCAAAGCGCCTGAAAAATGTATTGTTTGACGGTGCGTCTGGTTCCCTAAATATCCAAGTGTGCCTGAAAAATCATATATTTATATGATTGACGGGTGTTTTTTTATGTTTACCTTTGCGGCGTGATTGGCGATGTCTGCCTGCCAAGCGTGCGCAGAATGCCTGTAAGAAGCGGATGTCGTTAGAAATGAGTAGAAATTCTTAAATTCAATTCTTTATGAAAAATTATTTAAGCGTATTATTGTTCCTGCTGATTACATGTTGCAGCAGTGGGAAGGAAGGAGAGGATACTCAAGTACTTTCCTGGGAGGTCGGCCCACGCTTCAGCGTCGGCGGTGATGACCCTGCAAACAGCATCTATGTTTCGCCAAACGGCAGTGACAGTAATGCGGATGGTTCAAAAGACAGACCCTATAAAAGCATCAATACCGCTTTGGCCTCCGCCCAAGCCGGCTCCACGATTGTCTTGCGCGGGGGTACCTATAAAGAAGGACGTAATGTGCGCATTCAAAAATCAAATATCACCATCAAGTCGGCCAAAGACGAATGGGCGATTATTGACCTGACAACCTATGATTCCGGAAATCAGGAACATTCAGGGGTTGAGTTTTATGCGGATGACAGTGATACCCATGGTGTCGTTACAGGCTGCAAATTACAAAGTGTCGAGGTAAAGGGCGGGTTTTATACCGTTTGTTTTGAAACAAAATGGGAATGGGGGCAGGCTGACCGGAGCGGTGCATCCGACATCATTATTGAGGATTGTATACTGCATGATTCCCGAAACGATGCGGTTAAAGTCAAACCCGGCTGCAAAAATATTACGATCCGTTATAACGAAATTTATAATTCAGGGCGGGAATATGCCGGCAGGACTGACTTTGATACGGGTGAAAATAATGCCGAAGGCATTGACAATGTCAACGGCGACAAGATGCATGTTCACAACAACTATATCCATGATATTTGCAGCACCGGCATTTATGCCAAAGGCGGAGCGACCGATGTAGTGATTGAAAATAACCGTATTGAACGCACCAATGCTGCCGGTATCATGTTAGGTTTTGATACCAGTCCGCAGTATTTCGATCGTACGACGAATCCGAAATATTATGAGAATATCAGTGGTACGGTACGTTATAACCTGATCATTGATGCCGGTTGGGAAGGTATCGGATTATATGCTTCCAAAGACGCCCAAGTCTACAACAATACAATAGTCAATGCAGTCAACGGCAGGCTGAAATATCACAGTCCTATTTACTTTGGCGTGGCTACACAGGACTGGGGAAACCCGGAAGGCTGTCCTCCCAACATCAACCCTGACATTCATCACAACATTGTAAGCCAGCCTTCTACCTACACCAATCGGATAATAGACATTCGATATGTCAGGACAGGCGACGTTTACCCTTCCCGTGATATCTCTGCCTTAGACGGCAATCCTAAGATGCGTAATAATTGCTACTACGTAATCAGTCGAAACGCCACTTTTACAGATAATCGTCCGGAGAGCAACCTGTCAGATGCAACGCTTGCTGTCTGGAAGACGCATATCAATGGCGAAAACGGTTCTATTGAAGTAAACCCGTCCTTCAACGCTGATTTTATGCCCACTAACTCCCAGTGCTCCGGAATGGGACACACATTCCAATAGTTATTCAATTATAAAAAAAATCATTATGAAAAAATTTCTACGCTTATTAGTGTTCATGCTGATAATATGTAACAGCAGACAGGGAGAAATAGTTGCCCAAGACTTCTCCAATCATGTCGGTCCACGCTACAGCGTCGGTGGTGATGACCCTGCAAATGGCATCTATGTCTCGCCGACCGGTAATGACGCTTCGGCGAATGGCACGAAAGACAGACCTTATAAAAGTATCATTACCGCTTTGAGACAAGCCCAACCCGGCGCTACAATCATCTTACGAGGCGGCACATACCGTGAAGGACGTTATGTTCGTGTTCAAAAATCAAATATCACCATCAAGTCTGCAAAAGGCGAATGGGCGGTTATTGACCTGACTACCTATGATCCGGGAAATAATGAACATTCTGCGATTGAGTTCT
>JGI24702J35022_10000670_pt1 | contig 20827 bp, 13 predicted proteins | sample TergutTh196P4_FD_35022 | JGI IMG/M metagenome (IMG submission 35022)
AATCTCGGCTCCCCCCCTCGCGACATACGCGTATTCAGGGCTTACAAACGAGCCGGTCACTTCAAAAGGAAAGGACTTTCCACGGCTGAAAAGCTTTATCGGGTCTCCGATCTCAAAACCGCGTGTCTGGTAAAACATCACGGACAAAGCGATATCGCCGGGCGAAGAGGGCTCGATCCCCGTCATTTGAAAATCGTTGATACGGTTGAGTTCCCCGGGCACAAAGGAAAGAAGCCGCAAAATGATGATGTCGTCGCTGCCCTCTACCTCCGCCCGGACTTCCAGACTCGATCTGAGCGACACGTCAAAAACGCCCGGTATATTTCGCAGGCGGTCGACTTCGCCGACAGGAATGGCGCCGACACTTGCCCAAACATGCGCAAGCCGGTAATTCGTATAGAAAGAATCAACAGCATTTGTAAGCCCCGTCACGACGGTTCCCATCGCGGTCAGCATCATTGTGCCGATCATTATGAGGAACACGCAGGCGAAATAAGCCTTTTTGTGCCGCCATATTGCCCTGTAAGCTTTTTTGAACAGCACTACCAATTCACCTCTTCCGGTGCAATCGGGTTATCGTTGATGATCACGCGGTCGATCAAACCGTCCTTTACGTAAAAAACCCTGTCCCCCATCGCGCCGATGGAAACATTGTGGGTTATTATCACAACTGTCTTATTGTACCGGTCGTTGAAATCTTTTAGCGTGCGCAGGACCTGTATACCTGTAGAAAAATCCAGTGCGCCGGTCGGCTCGTCGCACAGCAGTATGTGCGGGTTTTTGCTGACGGCGCGCGCAATTGCCACGCGCTGCTGCTCACCGCCTGAAAGCTGCGTTGGGAAATTGTCGCCCCTTTGCTCCAAGCCGACAGCGCGTAGGAGGTCGTCGGGAGGCAGCGCTTCCTTTGACATCTCAGCGGCGAGGGCGATGTTTTCCCTCGCGGTGAGGTTGGGTATCAGGTTATAAAACTGGAAAACAAAACCCACCGTGCCGCGGCGGTAGGTCGTAAGCTGTTTGTCATTGGCCCCGCTTAAATCTTTGCCTTCGAAAATGATGCTGCCGCTTGTCGCGCTGTCGATCCCGCCGATTATATTCAGCAACGTGCTTTTGCCAGAACCGCTGGGGCCGAGAACAACTACAAATTCCCCTGCATACAGCTCGAAACTGACCCCTCGCAGGGCGAATATTTCGACGTCGCCCATTGTATATTTTTTAGTAAGGTCCGTGACCCTCATCAATACATGACTCATAGGAATCAATGACCCCTCTTTTCCGATTCGCTTGATTCAGCGCCCGCCTTGCAGCTATTATTGCACAAATGTAAATAGCTGTCAACATAAGCCCGGTTTGAGAATATGGCTGCCCGGGTGAATATGTAACAATTAAGTGCCTTGCATATTTCACACTATCTTAACAACTATTGCCTTAAAACCTGATAAATTACCCTTTGTACCCATTTTGTTGGTGCCTTAAAGGCATATAACAGCAAGAAAACAAAAAAAAACCTGTCCGCGAAGCGGACACCACAATTGTGCATTGTGCATTGTGCATTGTGCATTGCGGTCGCAGACCGCATAAGGAGATGTCCGGATGAAGAAAAGGTCGATTAGAAAAAGGCTTATATCAATTGCCGTCGTTGTTATTGTTCTGGCTGCGCTTGCGGCAGTTCTTGTAAATTACGGGCGCAGGGCGGCCGAAGCGGCAATACCTGTAACGCGGACTACCGAAGTGGCGTATGGCAAACTCACTCTCAGCATCGCCTCCTCCGGCACCGTGCAGAGCGGGAATGCGTATAATGTCTATTCAGCCTTGACATACCGGGTTGATGAAATACTTGTTCAGGAAGGGCAATTCGTCCGGCAGGGCGAAATATTAGCCCAATTGGACACCGAGAGCCTCGAGATGGATATTCGGCAGCAGACGGTTAACCTTGGCAGCACCGAGATCAACACCGAGTTGGATATAAACTCCAAACTCAGGGCATATGAGGACGCACAGGAAAGGACTGCGCTTAGCGTAAGCAATTCAAGGCGCTCCTACGAGCTTCTGGCGTCGCAGGTCGAGCGGGGCGTCTATCCCGAACTGGTCAGCGCCCAGACTACGCTGGACAACGCAAAGGATTCTTTAAGTAATGCCGAGCAGGATTTAGATAACAAAAAAACAACGTATGACAACAATTTGTTCCTTTTCGACTTAGGCGAATTGAGCCGTCAGGCACTGGACAACAGCCTCACCGCGCTTGAGGCCTCGCAACGGGCTTTCGACAGCGCTAACCGCGCTTATGACGTAGCCGCGACAAACCAGCAGAACTTGCTCGACCGCGTCAACAACGATGTTGAGACTTCCCGCAGAAATTACGAGAGCACCCGCATAAGCGCTGAACAAGAGGTCGACAACGCCCGGCGTCTGTATGAAAGCGCCGTCGCCTCCTCATCTACCGAATCTGCGAGAATCAACCTCGAAAAGCTTGAAAAACAACTCCGCGACGCTACAATAACAGCTCCGATTTCCGGCACTGTGACAAAGGTATACGCAAAAGAGGGCAATCCCGGGAACGGTCTGCTTTTCATCATAGAAGATCTGCAGTCGCTGGAAATCGCCACAAAAGTCAAGGAATATGACGTTGCGGGCATAAATACCGGGATGACGGTCCTCATCAGGAGCGACGCGACCGGCGAGCGCGATATCCTGGGGACAGTAAAATCAATCGCACCAACATCGGAAAAGACCAGTGCCGGGACTACAATCCTCTCCAATGTGGTCGAATATGAGACGATAGTAACTGTGGATGAGCCTGATTCCGGCTTGAAAATCGGTATGAACACACGAATGAGCATTGTGCAGGAAGAAAAAGAGAATGTATTGTATGTCCCGTATGACGCGGTCATCGAGAGCGTGGACGGGACTTTCAGGCTGTTTTTGGTCGATGAATTCACTTCGGACGATAAAACGACCTATTCGGCGCGTTCGGTACCGGTCACGGTAGGCCTTGAAACTGACTTTTTTGTTGAAATATCGGGAGATGGAGTATCAGAGGGTAGGCTCATAGTCTCCGAGCCGTTCTCGGTAACCGAGGGCGCGGAGGTGAAAATCAATTGACAGAACAAGACGGGCAAGTCGCGGTAACTGATTCGGTCATTAAAATTACCGGGCTGATAAAGCGCTATTATATAGGCAAACCCAACGAACTTCAAATCCTCAACGGCATCGACCTGACCATCCGTTACGGCGAATTTGTATCCATTGTCGGCGTATCCGGGTCGGGCAAATCAACGCTTATGAACCTCATTGGCGCCCTTGACCGCCCTACCGAAGGCCAGTACTACCTCGACGGGCTTGACATCGTGAAGCTCAACGACAACGAATTGTCCGCGATACGCAACCGCAAGATTGGTTTTGTATTTCAGACGTTTAACCTCGTGCCGCGCACCACCGCGCTGAGAAACGTTGAACTGCCCATGCTCTACGCCGGGCTGGCGCGCGGCAAACGCGTCCAGCGCGCAAAGGACTTGCTTGAATTGGTTGGTATGGGCGACAGGATGCACCATCTGCCCAACGAATTATCCGGCGGCGAACGGCAGCGCGTGGGAATTGCCCGCGCCATGGCAAACGACCCCGCGATCATACTGGCGGACGAACCTACGGGATCGCTGGACAGCAAGACAGGCCGGCTGGTCATGGATCTGTTCCACAAACTCCATAAAGAAGAGGGCAAAACCATTGTCCTGATCACGCACAACAACGATCTTGCCGAGGAAACCGAGCGGATACTTACCATTTTTGACGGCCGGATCGTAAACGAGCAGAAAAGGGCGGTGTAGGAGTTATGTGGGAAAACGTCTCTCTTGCGCTTGCCGGCCTGAAAGCCAACAAAATGCGCGCATTTCTGACAATGCTCGGTATCATAATAGGAATCGCGTCCGTCATCGCGATAATCTGCGTCGGCGACTCCCTGACCTCATACATGACCGACACGATGAACTCCATGGGCGCGGGAAACATCATCGTCGTTGTCACTGAACGCGGGCGGAGCATCATGGGCATGTCCATGGAAGCTTCCGTGCCTGCCACTCCGGCAGATGAAGACCTTATATCCACCGACCAGATGGATGCCTTCGCAAATCGCTTCGGAGACAGACTCAAGGCGATAAGCGTCAGCAGCTCAGTGGGCAGCGGGCGGGTCCAGGACGGGCGGTTATATGCCAATGTAAACATGAGCGGCGTCAACGCCGGATACGCGATTGCCAACGATATCAAGATGCTTTCAGGTCGTTTTGTAACGGATCGCGACAGTAAAGGGCTTAAAAACGTCGCCATTGTGTCTGATTTTCTTGTTGACGCGATGTTCCCCGTCGGAACCGATCCTTTGGGCAAGGAGATAAAAGCCTATAGGCAGGGCGAATACAAAGTCTACACTATTGTGGGCGTATACCGTTATGTCCCTTCGCCCTTTTCCGGCTATGGATCGCGCGAGGTGCGGAACACCCGGACAGACATGTATATACCCCTTGGGACTGCCTTGCAGGACGCTGCGAATCAGAACCATCAGTATTTCACCGCAATAGCAGCCCCCGGCGAGGATGCCGAAAGACTCACCCAGGATATCAGGCTCTACTGGCGCCAGATTTATGAGCGCAACGCCAACTGGAACGTCGACGCAATAAATATGGAGACCATGATCAGCACAATGGGAGACATGCTGGGGACGCTGAGCACGGCGGTAGCGATTATAGCCGCGATATCGCTCCTCGTCGGAGGCATCGGCGTAATGAATATCATGCTTGTTTCCGTCACGGAGCGCACGCGCGAAATCGGTACGCGCAAAGCACTGGGAGCGCGGAATTCCCAGATCCGTTTTCAGTTTATAGTAGAGGCTGTAATAATATGCCTTATCGGCGGGATAATCGGCATTATACTCGGCCTGACAATGGGAAACGTGGGCGCTTCAATACTGGGGTTCCCGATGTCAATTTCCCCCGGTATCATTTTGCTTTGCGTTATGTTCAGCATGATGGTCGGCGTTTTCTTTGGTTCATACCCGGCGAGCAAAGCCTCAAAGCTGGACCCCGTCGAAGCCCTCAGATACGAGTAACGAATTAGGAGTGTGGAGTGTGGAGTGTGGAGTGTGGAGTTAGGGGACGATGCCATAATTCCCCTCTGGGGAGGGGTGGCCCAAACCCTCGTTTTGCCAACTCGAAGCCCAGCGCAAGCGGGTTCGTGTTGGAGAGGACGAATGACGGAGCGATGTGGATGCCCGAGCTAGCGAGGGCGGAACAGAGCGTAGTCCATGAGGACGACGACGGGGTGGTTACCCGCCCGCAGGCGACAAAAAATCCGGGAGGTAAAGTACATGAAAAAAATCATTGGCTGTCTTTTAGTTCTGGCTCTCTGCGCAGCGCTGATGTCAAACGCGCTTGCGGCGTCCGGGGCCAAGCCGGTCACAGTGGATTACGCCGACCTGACCAAGCTCATCATTTCGGGCAATACCGCGTACCAAAAGGATTTGCAGGACATCCAGAAGCTTGAGTACAACTACGATGAGCTATCGCAGCAACAATGGGACATTTATATGGATATGTCGGCTCTTCCTGATACGCAGGAAACCGAAGCGACAAGAAAGAAGCTCGAAGATTCCGCCGATACCATTGGCGCAAATATGCGGATGATCCGAAATCGGATAAACGACCAGAAGAAGGCTCTGAACGACCGGGCGACCATACACGCATATCCGGCGCAAAAGATGTATGTAAGTTATTACATCCTGCTGCAGGATTTGGAGATCGCTTCGCTGGAGCTTGAAAGGCTGGATCGTGAACTGGCAAGCTGCCGGCTGAAGCTTTCCCGCGGGCTCAGCACGCCGACGGAAGTCAGGAACGCCGAAAAAAGCCTTGACAACCAGAAAGATGTTATAGAAGCCTGTAGCGATTCAATCGACGACAACCTAAAAGCACTTGCGAGGTACATTGGACTAACATCCCCAATCGTACTCACTGAATTGCCGGATGTCGATTTTGAGCGAATCACCGGGCGGGACCTGAAAGCCGATATGTACGCCTATATCCAGGCCTCCTCTGCCACCGCCGAAAAAATATGGCAGAGCGCCCGGGATTCTTTCGAGCTAAACAACACTACACTAAACCGTTATGCGCGTGACATCGCCTTGTCTGATTATGAGAAAGCCAAGAAAGACGCTGAAGCGGATTTTCCAAAGGTCTATGAGGACCTTCGCAAAGCATATGACGACTTCATTGACTCAACAGCAGTCGCCGACGCGCAGGAGGACTACGACACAGCTCTCTCGCAGTATGAGCGCGGGCTGATCTCCCTGCTTGCTCTCAATGGCGCCGAACAGAAGCTTGATACGATAGTTGCACGATACGAGCAGCAGCGGCTTCAATTACGTTTATTGTTCATGGAGTATGAGTACAATCTCCTGAAACCGTAAATAATTCGTCATTATTTCAATACACATTTTCCCCAATACAATACTCTTTCTTCTCAGGATACGGTCGAAAAACTAATGATTTTTCCATCGTATCCTACGTTTTAATACACAGAAACCCCTTGCCTTGCAAGCCTTGACAGCATTTACCGGTTGTGCCAGAATGGGCGTAGGACGCGGCTTACCGGCCGCGCCGCTTACGACGCGATTGCACTGTGTCTGGCGGTGATGTGATGCGAAAACTGTCGACGATGTCCTTTTCCTTCGCGGCTGCAATTCTTATTTCGCGCTATCTTCTTCCGGTTGGATGGCTGCCCCTTTGCTGTCTCTGTGCTGCCCTGGCTTCTTTGGCGGGGCTGCTGTTTCACGGCCATGTCCGTTTACGTATACTTATAACTCTTTTGTCAATGTCCGCTGGCTTTATTTGGAGCTGGACGTATACCGCTATTTACGCGACCCCGATGGAAAGCCTGCATGCCGAGACAAAAACAGTCACGGCAGTCGTCAAAGATTACCCCTCTCCTACGAGATATGGATACCGTATAGACGCTGTAGTCAGGCAGGAGCAGGGACGCCCCATCGGCGCGCGCCTGTACTATTACAGTCAAGCCGATCTTAAACCGGGCCACGTCATAGAATTCACCGCGTCTTTTTTGCGCACTGACGGAGTATCCGACAGCGAACGCATCGATGCCTTGAACTCCCGGGGCGCCCTTGTTGCCGGATACGTGTCCGGGGGGATAAGAGTCATTGGTTCTGAAGGGGACCTCCGATACTTTCCGAAAAGGCTTGCCGAGAGCTTTTCGAATAAAATTGACAGGCTCTATGACAACGACGTATCCCCGCTGATGCAGGCGCTGCTCGTGGGCAAACGCGACAAACTGGGCGAGGACTCCACCCTGACAGCGGTATTATCGGCGTCAGGAATATCGCATATTGCCGCTATATCCGGCATGCACGTCACATTTCTGATGGGTTTTCTTGCCATTATTGTCAGGAATAAACGGCTGTTCGCCCTCGTAGCGTTACCGGTGCTGTTTTTGTTTATGGCGATGACCGGTTTCACTCCCTCTGTCACACGCGCAGGGATAATGCAGGCTTTTCTCATATGCGCCCCGATCTTACGTCGGGAAAGCGACAGCCTGACTTCGCTTTCGGCCTCGCTCTTTGTCCTGCTTCTTGCCAACCCATATTCAAGCGCATCTGTCGGCTTGCAGCTTTCTTTTTCCGCGACCCTGGGAATAATCCTTTTCACGACTAAAATCGACGAGACTGTTTCGGAGAGCATTCGCCAGAACAAGCGGCTTACGAATAAGGCGCTGAAAGCCGCACTGGGATTCGTGGCGACAAGCCTTGCAACTACCGTAGGCGCCCTTGTCTTCACTATTCCCCTCACGGTGATTCATTTCGGTTACGTGTCGCTTGTTTCCCCTATAACGAATCTTCTCACTATCTGGGCTGTGTCGGTCGCTTTCCCAATTGGGCTCATCTCATGCGCGCTTGGTTTCGTCTTCTTCCCTCTCGGGCTTTTGGCAGCATATCCCGCAGCCATCGCGACGCGATATATTATTTTTATTGCCCGGACGCTTGCGGCTATCCCGTATTCATCCGTCTATACATCAAACGCACATATAATCTTCTGGCTGATATATGTATATATCCTGTTTGTCACGCTCCCGCTGCTCCGCGCGAGGGCTCGCCAGTATATTTATCCATGCTGTTTTGCCGTTTTTACATTGTGCCTGATACTCATGCTCTCGCCGCTCATTCCCGGGACAGGCGGCAGCTTTCTATCAGTCCTGGATGTCGGTCAGGGTCTTAGCACCGTATTGTGTTCGGGCGAGAATACGGCTATCATCGACTGCGGCAGCAGCAGCGGCGAAAACGCGGGTCAAATTACGCATGAGTACCTTTCAAGCCTCGGCAGGATTTCGATCGACCTACTCATTCTCACCCACTTTCACGCCGACCATATAAACGGGGTGGAGTTCCTTTTGAGCAGGGCAAGCGTGTCCGCGCTTGTTATACCGGACCCGGAAGGTTCGTATCTCGCCGATGATTTGATAGGGCTTGCAAGGAAGCGCGGAACTGATATAATATATGTTACCGAGGCACTCAGTGTCCCACTGGGTCAGATGGAACTCATAATCTATCCGCCGCTAGGCTCAGATAGCGAAAACGAGCGCGGGCTTGCCATACTTTGCCTCGGAGACATCAGTGCGCTGATAACAGGAGATATGGATTCGGCAGGCGAGAGAAGGCTTCTGCGCTATGCTTCCCTTCCCGATATCGATATACTGGTCGTCGGGCATCACGGTTCGAGGTTCTCAACCAGCGATGAATTGCTTTCAGCCGTCATGCCGGAGATCGCGGTCATACCGGTCGGGCGCAACAACTATGGCCACCCCTCGAATGAAACGCTTATGCGGCTCAAACAGCACAATGCCACCGTCTTCCGCACGGACCAAACAGGACACGTGACAGTGCGCGGCTGAGCCGCGGAACAATTCACAATTCACAATTCACAATTTGCGTCAATGGATACGCCGTAGGCGACGCACATACAATTCACAATTCACAATAGATGAGAACCATGCCCCCTTCGCGCACGAAGGGGGTGGCTCGCAGGGCCGGGGGTTGTCTATTTTGGGAGGCGTTTATGGCACAGAAGAAAAAAACTGACGACAGTTATGAAATGTTTGCCGCATCCGTCAAAACCGGGTCGTTTGGCAAACTATACATATTCCACGGCGAGGAGCGCTATCTTCTGGAACACAGTCTCACAGAACTCCGTCGCATTCTTTGCCCTGACGGTCTCGATGGCTTCAATTACAAGAGATTCGAGGGAAAAGACATTCGGAACGACGATCTCAACGACGCAATAAACACATTTCCGGTGTTTGCCGACAAAACTCTGATAGAAATACATGATTTCGATCTTTTCAAGGGAAAAAAGAAGAATCCAGCCGAATTTGACCCGCCTGAGCCACCCACCGCAGGAAAAAGCTCAAAGAGCGCAAAAACCGCAAAAACCGACGATAACACGGAAAAGCAACAGCTTGCCGATATACTCTCAGACTTGCCTGACTATGTCTGCATTGTTTTCATATACGACACTATCCCGTACAAGCCGGATGGAAGGCAGAAACTTGACAAAGCCATTCTTGACAACGCGAAAGTCGTTGAATTCAGTATTCAGGAACAGGCTAAACTGACAAATTGGATACGGCGCCGATTCGAAGCGGCCGGGAAACATGTCGGCCGGGCGGAGGCTGAATACCTTGCGCTCATAACTGACGGGCATATGGCCACTTTGGTTGGAGAAATCGAAAAGGTCGCGGCATATTCCGGCAGCGAAACAATAACACGCTCCGATATTGACGCAGTAGTCACTCCCGTGATAAGCGCATTCGCGTATAAACTGACCGACGCGATATTGTCGCAAAGACACAAGGAAGCCATGCGTTTACTTGACGAGCTTCTTCTGATGCGCGAGCCCGCTCAAAAATTGTTATACAGCATTTCGCTGAAAATGCGCCAGTTCCTTGCGGCCCGGATATGTCTCGATGAAGGCATGGACAAGGCGGATTTGATGGAAATGTGCGGTATCAGGTTCGATTTTCAGGCTGCAATACTGCTCGATACCGCCCGGAAAACAACACTTTCGAAATGCCGCGAAGCTGTTTTGCTTTGTTCACAAGCCGCATTCGACCTCAACAGCACTGTCGAACCCGAAGCCCGGCTGGTGGAATTGGTCACACGGCTGGCGTTTAGCGATGTCAAAAATATCAAGAAAAATTGTATTGTAACGTAATGCCTAAATTCCCCTCTGGGGAGGGGTGGTGCGAAGCGCCGGGGTGGTTATTCTGGGAAGGCATCTGAAATGAAGCACGTCAAAGAGGTCATCGTCGTGGAAGGGCGATATGACAAAAACACGGTATCGCAAGCTGTTACCGGCACGATTATTGAAACATCCGGTTTCGGCATTTTCTCCGACAAAGAAAAGCTCGCGCTTTTACGCAAGCTCGCGGAAAAGCGCGGGCTCATAATTCTGACCGACAGTGACAGCGCCGGCTTTTTTATTCGCGGCAGACTGCGCGGGATGCTGGATAGCCCGAATGTGAAGCATGCTTACATCCCCGATGTCTACGGACGCGAAAAAAGAAAAAAAGCATCCTCAAATGAAGGGAAAATCGGCGTAGAGGGTATGACCCCGGAGATCATTGTCTCAGCCCTCGAACGCGCCGGCGTGACATTTGAGGATGAAAAGACAGGGGACAAAAACCGTGACCCAATCACAAAGGCGGATATNTATTCATTTGGCCTTTCCGGCGGCGACGGCAGCGCGTTGAAACGCAGAGAGCTTTTGAGGCTACTTGACCTGCCCGAGCGTCTGACCGCAAACGGGCTTTTGGAGGTATTAAACATACTATATACTCGTGATGAATTTTTGACGTTTATGGAATAGGAAGGAAAACGTATTCCGAGCGCAAGGCGCTGAGCAGATAACGTTAATTAAACGTCAGATTCCGTATATTTCAAATTTCCGCTTGTCAAAAGCGAATCAAAATGGTACTATAAGCCCTCAAAGCCCTTTGCGCTTTCAACATAATCCCCATATCGGTATGCCAATATTGAATACGAGGAGAATGAAAATGAAAAAAACTGCAAAAATGAACCTGCTCTGCCTGTCTTCGATTGTCTTGTTTGTCCTTTTATTCGCTGTATTCCCGGGATTCCTTACTTCTCAGGACGCCAGTGCAGACAACAGCGTGGACATCGACGTCACAAACTGGGAAGACTGGTATGTCTACGATCACTACGACAGTGAAGGCGGATATTCAAAAACTGATTCCAGATTCACCGATAAACGCCCATATTTTGAGATACTGGAAAACCAGGCGATCAACAATGGCGACATCACCACCATCCCCGACCTGCTGAATGGCGGATCGTGGAGGTATGTGCATCACCTCATGGAGCATATAAGCTTGGTTACAATCCCGAAAAAAGGCTTTGAAATCTATGACATCGTCTTTATGGGATACGGCGAGGAGCCATACACTGACTTTCTCATCTATCCCGAGACCAGCGGGGGCGAAAAATCTTTCGGTTATGATATTTATGCCCTCAACATCGACACCCACACGCTCAGCTCCGCAGGATTCCTGCTCAACGCCGGTATAGATGAAGATGGGTATATTCACGGGTACGTCCTCCTTATTGGGTTCCCTGAAAGTTCGAGCGGAGGCTCGTTCGACGGCGCTCGAATGTATTTATACAAGATACTGGAAAAAGGCGATACTGATTCGTATGGTAATGTCAGTGCAGGTGTGAAGGCTGCTGATATCCACCATCCTGTGAATTATCCGGCGGGCGCTTTTACCAACCAAGGCAATCTGCAGGCCAACCAACTGCCTGAGATGGACATTGCAGTTGACGGCAGGACTACAGTCCTGCTGGATACGGACGGCGACGGAAATCCCGACTACCTTGGATTCCGCCAATCCGGCAGCGTCGCCGACAGCGTCATGGCCCTTATTTACGACGACAGCGGAAATATAATAGCGCAAGTTGTTGTCGACGGCGAAGACATAGCCATCGACGGCGACGGAACTATGTTGTTTTATGATGATAAACCTTTCCATCTGGATGACGACCGCGTCAGCGAAATGTCAATGCCAATGGATATCAGCCTCGACGACCCGAATGTGACAGTCGTCGACGCCGATGTGATAATTGAAGGCTCCAGTCCTATTAGTATTGACGGAGATAACTACGTTATCAGCGGAGACGGCGTCTATGTCAAAGAAGCCGGGGAATCGGATCCCGGCTATTCCGATAATTATTGGATAGGCCGGCCCGGCAGGTGGGGCAACGCGTCATTCGTGCCGGGCAATAGCTGGGTTTCTGCTGGCGGAACGGTGTACACCCTTGATGATGATCTATATTATCTGGAAGGAAACAACCTTTATATCAGGGATGACACCGGCGCCGGGCAATTTGAAAGTTTCTGGATCGGCAATTTTACTATTCTTTCCGGCAAGGTAGTCCTCAACGGCGCACCCGCTGTCCCCTTTGATCCCTCTATTATGTGGCTGGAACAAATATCCGGCTGGGGAAACATGCTTTGTGTAATTCATCCGTCAACCGGCGTGCTTTCCACCTATATGCTTGATGGGACTCACAACTATTTCACGACTGATTCGCTTGTGGAACTGCGATATGGCAACCCGGAAGCGGGTATTCCGCCGGGAGTCTATACGCTCGACGGTACCGAGGCATTTTTGGATAACGGCTACTTGCTTGTCAGAAAGAATATTCACTACCACCAGATATACATTGACGGAACAACGAATTTCGTAGTGGACGGCTCGCAGTTTAAGCTAAAAACAGGCCAAATCGTCAAGACCGACGGTACTAACGTAACATTCTATTATGGCAGCCTTGTTATATCCGGCGATCGGCCGCTCTACACTCTTCATTACTGGAGTAATGATACTTATCCTGACAGCATGGAAATACAATTGAAAAATCATGAAGTATTGCAGGATGGAACATACACCCTCGGATTGAACAGTGTTGGATGGTCTGAGCGATATTTAACCGTGCCGCTATCCCTATACGTGATAGACGGCGAGGACTTGTTTATCGAAAACGGAAAAGAGATTAAAGTATCCGGCGAATTATTGTACATCTTCTTCGGCGGGGTTGACACCGGGGAACCGGGCCGCGTAGAAATCTTTTCCGAGAGCGGCAGCAGTTCGGAAATCAATGAGATCGTTCCACTCGACGGTACGAAAAACTATATCAAAGAGGATAATGATAATATAGTGCATTTGGCGCCGAGAGCGGACAGATACTCGTTTAACAGCAATAATCTGACACATGTGGGAACATTGACCAACCCGGGTGAATTCTTTGCCCCGGATGGGCAAAGGACAAGCGTGCTGCATCTCAACGTCTCTTTCACAGACAACGAATTGACAATCACTTCAAGTACTCCCGGCAGCGGTATCGACGGTAACGACAGCAACACAATAGCAGCCAAGATAGTGTACAATGAGTCCCTCTCCTTCCAAAGCGACGGGACTTACCGCGGCTTCGGGCCGTATGTGGAATACCAGAGCCACGGGTGCAATTCCCTTACATCTTTCCGCTTTTCCAATATGACTATGGGCGCGGTACCGCAGCATAAGGTGATTTTTGATGCCAACGCGCCGGCTGTCGAAACCACTCCGGGAATTCTTACTTTCATCGAAATCGACGAGGGTTCTAAAATCGGCGCACTGCCAAACGATGCTGAACCCACAAGGCTGGGTTACACATTCCAGGGCTGGGCAAAGACACCATACGCAACGACTCCGGACTTCAATGGCGAAAGCGAGAGAATGGGTTTTGCCGACATAACCGTATATGCAGTGTGGCAAGCGAATCCCGTCGAGGTCATCTTCTATGCCACCCCTACAAGCTTGGGATATGATACAGCAAACCCATATACTGTGGGCAACGAAGCAAACACAGGCAAACACTACGGGGACAAACTGACAAGCTTCACAGCTCCGGAACCCAGATATGAAGCAGGTTATACATTATTCTTTGACGGATGGTATCTGGATTCTGATTGCTTGACAGGCCTATGGGATTTTGCCAATGACATCATTACCAGCGATAAAACTGATGTGGAAGGTCAACTATTGCTCTACGCAAAATGGAAGACTTCTGTTGCCACGCCCTCATCTCTATTCTTTGACGAAAATGGTGGGACTGCGGGTACAACCATGTCAAAGACAGTGGAAAGTGGAGAAAAAGCAGGGACACTTCCAAGCGCCGAGTCAGGCGACGCGCCCACAAGGGAAAAGTACGACTTTGTTGGCTGGTCAGAATTGGACGATGCTCAGATTCCCGACTTTGATGAAAACAATACGGTAGATGGTAACAAAACCGTATATGCCGTCTGGAAGCCAAAGTCTAAAGTAATATATGATCCGAACGGAGCTATTCCTGATCCGGCAATTCCGGATGAACAGTATGCGGATAATGGCACAATCAAGCTCCCGCTCAACGAACCAACAAGAGAGGGGTACATATTTACAGGCTGGAATACCGAATCTGATGGTTCGGGCACTCCCTATGATGACCCGGGTAAACTGATTGATATAACAAAAGATGTTGCTTTCAATGGTACCACAGGAGAATTGACACTATACGCTCAATGGAAACCGATATTTGAGGTTAAAGTCAATGACAGCGAGGCTGACATAAAGGGCGACGGGTCTTACAAAGCAGGAGATACCGTCACAATCAACGCCGGCAACAAAAGCAGCGATTGGGTATTCCTCGGCTGGGAAGTGACTACCGCCGTCGGAGGCGTACATATCGATCCTGAAGATATCGGCATAGACGTCAACAGCAAAAAAACGACCTTCACGATGCCGGACAACGACGTGGTTGTGACCGCTGTATGGCACCAGTTCACGGAAGCTGATTTTATACTCCCACAGTCAGAAATCTTTGATGTTGTATTCGACGCGAACGGCGGTCACCCGTATCACACCGAGACGATCGAAGGCGGCCAACCCGTGGCAAAGCCTGCTAATGATCCGGTTAGGGACGGCCATGAATTCCTGGGCTGGTACACTGCGGAAATCGGCGGCACTCTATGGGATTTCAAGAACCTGATAACCGGAGACACGGTGCTTTACGCCCATTGGAAAGACAATTCGCATCCCGAACCCGAGACTTACACGGTTTCTTTCGACTTGCAGACCGGCTCTCCCCTGACCTCAGTTAATAATGTCAGTGAAGGCGCCACCGTTGCAAAACCGACAGCCCCGTCAAGGCCCGGCTATACATTTTTAGGATGGTTCACGGCTCCGTCCGGCGGCAGGGAGTGGGACTTCCAAACCGATATAATAGAACATGACAGAACACTCTACGCCCATTGGGAGGAAATACAACACCCCGTGATCGTGACATTTGACTCGCAGAGCGGTTCCGCTGTCGCGCCGGCCACTGTCGAGAAAGGCAGACCTGCCGCAAAACCGGTCAACCCGACTAAAAGCGGCTACACATTCCAGGGATGGTACACCGCGGCATCCGGAGGCGATCTATGGGATTTCACCAAACCGATCGAGGGTGACATGACTCTCTATGCCCATTGGGAGACCCCATCATCAGAACCGGGATATTCCGGTTCAGGAACGCCGACGGAGACAAGAACTGAGACCCCGGCCCTTCCGAATACGAATAGCGAAACCCCGACTGATTCAAACACCGAAACAGATGATTCAACCGCGCCACCAACAACGCCGCCGGCCGGACAGCCATCCGGACAGCAACAGGAGCTTCCTCAGAACATGCTCCTTCCGGAAGGCTCTACGAGGGCAGATTTCCCGGATATTGATCTGGACGCTCATCAGCCCGATCTGACCACACCCGGCGGAACGGATCATTTCGCGCCTCCCGTGCCGAATTACGCGAACGACATGCTTATGCTTCAAATAGATGAAGACGGCAACATATTCTTTTTTGAGATTACCGATCCAAATAGCCCTCCGCTTGGAATGTGGATGTGGAGCGAGGACGATAACATGTGGGTTTTCATTGACAACGCGCCGCCGCTTGCGCAGATACCACAAACAGGCCTTTATGAGGTCGAAGGCTGGTTAGCATTGGCAGGCTTGGCCATGATTGCCGCCGCAATAATACTCAACAGACAAAAACGGAGGTTATTATGAAGTGTCCTTTTTGCGGTTATTCTGAAAGCAGAGTCGTGGACTCGCGCCCCGCAGAGGAAGGGACTACCATCCGGCGCCGACGTGAGTGCCTTTCCTGCCAGAAGCGTTTCACGACGTATGAAATCATGGAGCATCTGCCCCTTGTTGTCGTCAAGAAAGACGGAAGCAGGCAGACTTTTGACAAGCAGAAACTCGTTAACGGCATGCTCCGCGCATGTGAAAAGAGGCCTGTCCCGCTTGCCGAGCTGCAGGCTGTCGCCGATGAGATTGAGCTGGAGCTTTTAAATTCTCTTGAACGCGAAATAAGGACGTCTGATGTCGGCGAGATGATAATGAATAGGCTGAAAGTCCTCGACGAGGTCGCTTATGTGCGTTTTGCGTCTGTTTATCGCCAGTTCCGCGATATAAATACTTTTATGGACGAACTCAACAAACTTCTAAAAGAAGAGTGAGGAGTGTGGAGTGTGGAGTGTGGAGTCGTTTTTCTAAAGCAGTATGAATATAATTATCGCGCTCGGCGCGATTCAACAACTCCTAATTCCTAACTCCTAATTCCTAACTCTGGACTAATCTTATTGTATCAAAGAGGGGGGATAGTCTTGAGCTTACACGAGGAGTGCGGCATCTTTGGTATTTACGATGCCAAGGGCGACTGCGCCAGAAGCACCTATTATGGATTATACGCTCTCCAGCATCGAGGCGAGGAAGATTGCGGGATAGCGACTAACAACGACCTGGAACTGTCGTGCCACAAGGGCTCCGGGCTCGTTGGCGACGTCTTTTCGGAATCTATCCTCTCCGAGCTTGGCGGAACGATGGCGATTGGGCATGTCCGCTATGCCATGACAGGCAGCACCCGGTTCGAAAATGCCCAGCCGCTGACGCTGAAGTATATAAAGGGCTCTCTGGCTGTCGCGCATAACGGGAGCCTGATAAACAGCGCGGAACTTAAACGCGAATACGAATACAAGGGCGCCGTTTTCCATACAACGACCGACTCTGAGATCATCGCATATATTATCGCTCAGGCCCGCCTCCGCTGCGACAGCATAGAAGAGGCTGTTTGCCAGGCTATGAAGCAACTGAAAGGCGCGTCTTCGCTCGTAGTCATGTCCTCGCGCAAGCTGATTGCCGCGCGAGACCCATGGGGTTTCCGTCCGCTCTGTATCGGCAAAAAAGGCGATTCGATCATCTTTGCGTCCGAGACGTGCGCACTCGACAGCATCGAGGCGACATTCGTCCGCGATGTTGTTCCCGGGGAAGTCGTCTGGGTCTATGACGGAAATCTTCACAGCAACCGCGAAAATTGCACAGGCCATTCAAACCTGTGCATATTCGAGCACCTGTACTTCGCCCGGCCGGACAGCATCCTCGACGGGCAGAGCGTATACGATGCGCGCATTCTTGCCGGGCGTTATCTTGCCCGGGAGTACCCCATAGACGGCGAAGTCGTGATAGGCGTTCCGGACACCGGGCTTGTAGCTGCAAAGGGTTATTCCCTCGAAACCGGCATACCATATAATGATGGTTTCATAAAGAACCGCTACATCGGACGCACATTCATCAAGCCCGAACAGTCCAGCCGCGAGGAGGCTGTCAAAATAAAGCTCAACCCCCTGCGCGCGACCGTCAGCGGTAAAAAAGTCATCATGGTCGACGATTCCATCGTGCGCGGTACAACTACGTCCTCAATTATAAAGCTGCTGCGCGGCGACGGCGCAAAAGAGGTGCATGTGCTCATTTCGTCCCCGAAGTTCATATCCCCTTGCTACTTCGGGACTGATATACCGTCGAAAGAGTTCCTCATCGCCTGCCATCACACGACAGAGGAGATGCGTAAAATCATTGGCGCCGACAGCCTTGGTTTCCTCAGCCTGGACAATCTTTCAAAAATCACGCCCAATTCAAAATGCAGCTTCTGCGACGCCTGCTTCACGGAGAAATACCCCGTCTCATAACAATTCACAATGAATGTGAATTGTGAATTGCAATTAGTCCACGTCTTCCACCACTGTTTCCGGCGGGGCGTCGAGAATCTGCGGTTTTTCGAAGAAGCTTTTGAACAGCTTAAACGCCTGTGCAAAGTAGAACCCGTCGCAGATGCGCTCATCCAGAGCAACGCTGTAATCTATGTATTTGCGCTCAGCAAAACTGCCGTCGGGTTTGGCTTCGACGGCTTTTCTTTTTGGTCCGAACGAGATAAAAACCGGCATGTTGCCGAAATTGTAGAGATGATGGTAGATCGTTGGCAGCCCGACCGATCCGAGGTCGGTTATGATCATAGAGCCGTGAAACGGGCTTGCCTCAATGAGCGCTTTGGGTATCTTCCCGAAATAATCCAAAAACCCAAGGAAGAATATGCAGAATTTTAAGAAAAGCCGCGGCAGTTTCATCAATGTGCCGGCGACGTCATCCGTACTGGTGTCCTCCCCGGCGTTTTTGACTTTGTCGATTTCTGTCTTGAGCTTAGCGTAAACGTCGTTTATCGTGTCACGGGGGTCGAAAACCACTTTTATGCTGGTCTCCTCCGCTTCCGTTTTCATTTCTTTTTTTATCGTCATTACATATACAATTTGATTTGCCGCGTATATCCTCTGCCCTGCAACAAATCTGTTTACCCCCGGGTACTGTGCTACTACCCTGATGTACGCCGCGATGAACAGGTGCAGAAGCCCCAGCCCGCTGTACCCTTCAAGCCTCTTACCCCTCAGATATCTTTCCGCCTCGGTGATTTCAATGGACTCCGACATTAGGTTAGTCGCGTCGTTTTTTGTTTTCATGATGAAAGGCGTCAATTCATTATATGGCGGCAGCGTCCGTAGGCGCCTCCCGTCACGCCTGTCCCCGAATCTTCTCTTCCTTCCCTCAGCCATGCTGGAACACCCTTTCGTTTTTTTTTCCGCGAAATCGTTGTCTCCAAACTCCCTAACCCCGGATAAACTGGAAAAGAATTTTTAATCTCCGCACCAATTGCGGGCGATTGGTAATCGCCCCTACAAGACGTCCAAAAATCCGAATTCCGAATTCCGAATTCCGGGTTTCCCTACGTTCAAAATATACTCCATTAAAAAACAATTTTCAATGAAAAATATTTTTTTTAAAATAATGCTTGAAATAAAGTAGAAAACTGTGTATCTTATTAAGGCATATGTATATTTATCGACTTTTTCAACAGGGAGGGGTGTATAGTGTCTATTGAGGCGATAAAAAGCATCAGCGATGCGGAGGAAGAAGCGCGTCAGGCTAAACTCCGCGCTCAGCAGAAAGCGCGCGAGACTATCGACGAAACCGAAAGGTCTGCAAGAGAGTCTCATTCTTCGATGGTAAGCCGCGCTGAGTCTGAGATTGCCGGTCTGAAGCGCCGCGCGGATCAAAAGGCTGAGGAAATGGCAGTTGAGCTTGCTTCGTCGACAGCCAACCGCCAGGCCACATTGCGAGCTCGCGCCGAAAGCCGGTTAGACAAAGCCGTGCAGCTTATTGTCGAAAGGATCGTGAACGTCTGATGGCAATTGTTAAGATGAAAAAGCTCAGGCTTCTCGTCTCGCGGGCGGATAGGGAAAACGTGCTGCGCGAACTGCTGCTCCTTGGCTGCGTCGAGGTTTCAGAGCCTGACGAGATGCTTGAAGACGCGGACCTTGCCGCCCTCACGGCGCGTGAACATGCGGATTTGGACCGCTATCGCGAGGAACACGCGACTCTTACACGCGGATTGGACATAATCAAGCAATATGTCCCCGTTAAGACCGGCATGTTCGCTCAAAAACCTGAAGTGACGGACGAGTTGCTGCTCGACGAAAGCGATTCGCAAACATGCCTGAACCTCGCAAAATCGCTTGATTCGCTGGATAACAAGATTCGCAGGATATTATCCGACGAAAACAATGAAAAGAATCTTATAGAATCGCTCACTCCCTGGAAAAGCCTGAGTTTGCCGCTGAACACCGAGGGTACCGGAAAATGCTCTGTTATTCTTGGTTCAGTCGCGTCTACGTTTGATTTCGAAGTCCTGAAAGACGACCTCTATTCCACCGCCGGAGAATCGGAAGCTTTCCTTGTTTCGTCTGACAGGGAGCTGCACTATCTCTGTATCGTGTATTTGAAAGATAAACAGCAGGTCGTTTCCGAGGTGCTTCGCCGCTACAACTTTTCTCCCTCATCCCTCAAAAATATGCAGGGCACGGCGGTGGACAACATAGCCGCCGCTGAGAGCCGGCTGAAAGGATTTGCGGAGGATAAAACCGATATAACGGCTCAGATAACAGCAGCTGCCGAATACAGAGATACCCTGCAGCTGTGCTTTGACCATACCGGCACAAAAATCGCGAGGGCCGAGGCAGCCGAAAAACTCCTCGGGACTCAGTATTCTCTCGTGCTTTCCGGCTGGGCAACAGCCCCGTCCGAACCCCAGCTAAACGAAATGCTCTCCAAATACGCCTGCGCTTGGGAGTTTTCCGACCCGGATCCCGAAGAGTACGGAAATGTTCCTGTGTTATTGAAAAACAACCCTGCGACCCGCCCGCTGTCGATGGTCACGGAGATGTACAGCCTGCCCGCCTACGGCAGTGTGGATCCGAACCCGCCGATGATGCCGTTTTTTGTCCTCTTCTACGGCCTAATGATGGCGGACATGGGTTATGGGCTTATC
>JGI24702J35022_10000671_pt1 | contig 20810 bp, 18 predicted proteins | sample TergutTh196P4_FD_35022 | JGI IMG/M metagenome (IMG submission 35022)
AAACCTTGTTTCGCGGGGACCCCGGAAGATTTCGCTCGTAAGCGAGCTGTCCCGATGGGTTGTGGGCGCAGCCCACGTTGGTACCTAAGCGCCTAAGTTGTGGGGCGCGAGCCTCACGCAAGAGAGGAGCCTCTATGAACATATGGCATAATGTCAGCCCCGAAAGGATAAAACCGGACGATTACCTTGGGGTGATAGAAATTTCTGAAGGTTCAAAAATGAAATACGAGCTGGACAAAGAAACCGGGTCCCTTATACTCGATCGCGTTCTATATACAAGCACGATCTATCCGGCGAACTATGGGTTCATCCCGCGGACATTCGCAGAAGACAGCGACCCGCTGGATATTTTGATCCTTTGCACTGAGCGCATCCTACCGATGACATTGGTACGCTGCTACCCGATCGGCGCGATAATTATGGTTGATGGGGAATCGGCGGATGAAAAGATTATATCGTTGCCCTTCAACGACCCCAGATACAACCGCTACAACGACATATCTGAGTTGCCCGAGCATATTTTCGATGAAATGAAGCACTTTTTCACAGTATATAAAAGACTGGAAAACAAGGAAACCGCGGTTTCAGAGGTCGTCGGGCGGGATGCAGCAATCAAAATCGTTGATAAGGCAATAGAGAGCTATAAAGTCCAATTCGCGAAGTACGGGTATTAACCGAATAGGATTGTCGCTCGCTGCCCACCTATTTGAGAGGACTGCTGTCAGCATGGCAATAAAAGCTAATAATCCGGGAGAGTGATGAAGTGTCTATATGAATTATCTTGGCAAGTATTGGCGAAAGCATAGAACCCTGTTCCTCATTGGAGTGTCCTGCGTCCTCATGGAGGCGACATGCGACTTGTTCCAGCCGCGCATTATGTCGCTGCTGGTGGATAACGGAGCTATGCGCGGCTCATTGTCCGATGTGCGAAAATACGGACTTATAATGCTTGGCATTGCAATGCTCGGGCTTTGCTTCGCATTAACGCGCAACTACATTGCGGCTCGCGTTTCGCAGCGGTTCGCCGCTGAGCTCAGGCTCGAGCTTTTTGAAAAGATCCACTCGCTGTCCGCTTATGGCATTGATAGTTTTGAAGGCGGTTCGTTAATCACTCGCGAGACAAACGATGTCACGCAAATGCAGAACTTCGTGAATGGGTTGATGCGAGTTGTTGTAAAATCGCCTTTTGTTTGTATTGGCGCGATAATTATGGCTGCATCTTTGAGCCTGCGGACAATGCCGATAATAATTCCGATTGTCGCGGTCGTCATCATCGTGATCAGCATTTGCATGAAGCTAGCATACCCGCGTTTCGGGAGAATGCAGGATTCGTTGGATCGCGTGAATACCGCCGTCCGCGAGTATCTGGCGGGGATTCGCCTCGTCAAGGCATTCAGGCGGTTTCGCGACGAGGAAGCGCGTTTTGACCGTTCAAACAATGAGCTGGCCGATGCTGCGGTCGATGCAAATCGTGTTTTGGTCATATTCTCGCCTTTTATGGCGTTGTTTGTGAACTTTGGCGTGGCTGCGATCCTCTGGTTTGGCTCGAGGTGGGTTGACTTTGGTGATATGCAGGTTGGGCAGATTATTGCGTTTGTGTCGTATATGGCGAATATTCTGACCAGCTTGAATATGATATCGAATACGTTGAATATGTTTGTCCGCGTGCGGGCTTCACATCGCAGGATTGCGGAGGTGTTTAGCACTGAGCCGGGCAGCGGCGCGGGAACGGGAGAGATAGCTGCGCAACCGGTTGTTGGCGCGGCTACAGCAGCGAACGTGGCAGACACAGCCGCCGGAACAACCACGGCCACCGGAGAAACCACGGCCGCCGGAGCGGGCGCGGAGACAGGAACGACGGGGGCCGCCGGAGCGGGCGCAGTTTCCCATGCGAAAGCAGCCGAGGCCGCGCAGCACATAGAATTTCGCGGCGTAGGTTTTCAATATCGCGGAAGCACGGGTCAGCCGGCATTGGACGGCATCAGCTTTTCGCTTAAAAAGGGCGAGACGCTGGGAATCATAGGCCCGACAGGCAGCGGCAAGTCCACGCTTGCCGCGCTTTTGCTGCGCTTTTATGACCCGACCGAAGGCGAAATCCTTGCGGATGACGAGCCGCTGTCCGCCATGAGCCAAGCGGAGTGGCGTTCGCGCGTCGCAATCGTTCCGCAAGCACCCGCGTTGTTTTCCGGTACAATCAAGGAGAATATCGCGTGGGGAAAACCAAGCGCGACAGAGCAGGAGGTAGAACGCGCGACGCGCGATGCGCAGGCATATGGGTTCATCACATCGATGCAAGAAGGGTTTGCACGCGAAATCGGTCAGGCCGGCACAGGGCTGTCCGGAGGCCAAAAGCAGCGCGTATCCATAGCGCGGGCTCTTGTTCGCTGCCCGGAGCTCCTGGTCCTGGATGATTGCACAAGCGCGCTCGATGTCATGACGGAAGCGGCCGTCAAGGACGCATTGGCGCAATATACCATGACGACTGTGTTTATCACGCAGCGCGTAGCCACCGCGCGGGGTTGCGATAAAATTCTTGTGTTGGAAAACGGATTGATGGCCGGGTTCGGCTCGCACGAGGATCTGATGTCATCGTGTCCGGTATATCGCGATATCTTTCGTTCGCAGATTGGAGGCGATGGCGATGGCTGAACAGCGCGAGGTGACGGTCGTCATCCCCAACATGGGCATGCGCGGGCGCGCGGGAGGCGGCGTCGGAGGGGGCGGAGCGAACCGCTTCACGCCGAAAGAGAAAGCTAAAGATGCAGGCGGCACGTTCCGCAGGCTCATGCGCTATTACCTGAAGGAAGGACGGTCTTTGTTCATTGTCGCGGCGGTGCTGACAGTGCAGACTGCGATCGGCGTGGCCGTGCCGTATCTCGTCGGCAGGGCTGTGGATGCGATGACGGATTCCGTTGACTTCAACCTTGTTCTCGTCTTCGTGCCTGTGCTCGCAGTGGCATACATCATGAACTGGTTGCTTGATCTCATTCAGGGGGTCATTATGACCATGACTTCCCAACGAATCGTGCGCGCATTACGAAAATCATTATTCGATAAGTTTCAAACTCTGCCTTTGTCATATCACGATGCGCATACGCATGGCGAGCTGATGAGCCGCCTGACGAATGACGTTGACAATATCAGCCAGACCATCGCCCAAAGCACGACGCAGCTTGTCAGCGCGGGCATCACGATATTGGGAAGCCTCATAATGATGCTGATATTGAATGCTTGGATGGCGCTGGCGGCGCTGATTACGGTTCCGCTCGTATTGCTGGCGACGAAAATGATTGCCGGCCGTTCTAGAAGGATGTTTCTGATACAACAGCAGGAACTTGGAAAACTAAACGGAATTGTCGAGGAGACCATAGCAGGGCAGCGGATAGTCAAAGCATTCAACATGGAAGGCACCGTTGTCGCCGGTTTTGCCGANGTCAATGANAAGCTGCGAGATGCCGGGACGAANGCGCTCACNTGGTCGGGAATGCTTATGCCGCTTATGAATGTGATCTCGAATATCGGCTTCCTGTCGGTGGCGGCGCTGGGCAGCCTGCTTGCGGCGGAGGGGTTGATCACCGTTGGCGTGATCGCTTCGTTCGTTACTTATTCAAAGCAGTTCGCGCAGCCACTAAACAATCTGGCAGGGATGTTCAACAACCTTCAGTCCGCTCTTGCAGGAGCGGAGCGGGTGTTCGAGGTTCTTGATGAAGACGAAGAAACCGAGGATGTGGCAGATGCGGTTGACATGACAGAGCCAAAAGGCGACGTTCGCTTTGATGATGTGTCGTTCGCCTATTCCCCTGATGCTTATGTATTGCATAATGTGAGCTTCACGGCGGAGGCCGGCAAGAAAATCGCGCTCGTTGGAGAGACCGGCGCGGGCAAGACCACCGTTGTAAACCTGCTCTCGAGGTTTTATGATGTGACCGAGGGCGCGGTATTTATTGATGGCATTGATATACGTGATTATAAACGCGACAGTTTGAGGCGGGCGTTTTCCGTGGTGTTGCAAGATACATGCTTGTTTACGGGGACAATTACCGATAATATTCGGTATGGACGTCCGGATGCAACAAAAGAGGAGATCATCGAAGCGGCGAAAGTCGGCGGCGCGCATGAGTTCATCATGCGGTTGCGCGATGGTTATGACACCGTTGTGTCCGGAGGGTCGGAAACGCTGAGCCAGGGGCAAAGGCAGCTGTTGGCGATTTCGCGGGCTGTTCTTTGCCATGCGCCAATCCTCATCCTCGACGAGGCGACATCCAGCGTCGATACGCGCACAGAGCTGCGCATACAGGCTGCGATGCTCAGGCTTGCCAAGGGCAGCACAAGCTTCATCATCGCGCATCGTTTGTCGACGATCAGGGATGCCGACATGATATTGGTCATGCACGACGGGCAAATTGTTGAAAGAGGGACGCATGATGAGCTTGTTGCGCTCGGCGGCGAATATGCGATGATGTATGCCCGCTCCTAGGCGCCTACTTTTTGGGGTGTGTTTTGCGCGTTTATTTACTGCTATTGGGGTATTCGGATATCTGTTGAAATAATATATAGTGGGTCATAATCGCGAAATGCTCGGACGAGGAGAAATAGCGGTGAGCGATCCGGTATATACAATGAGCGGGCCAAAGGCCATGGGCAGCAAGCTTGGCAATGGGAGCATTGTTGCGGAACCAGCCAATGTGACATTTCAAGACGCGAACGGCATGAGAATCTTATGCGATCCCATGCCTCATCCCAATACGCAAAGCGATGACGCGGCCTCGCCTGCGGAACACTCAAAAGAATTCCATGAATACAGCCATATGATGCAGATAATCGGCGAACGCGATCGTCTGCTCCATATGGCCAATCGCGTTGCAGCGATATTATTGATGGCTGACGCCGAGGCGGCGTTTGAAGAGTCATTGGCCGAATGCTTTGAGCTGCTGGGCCACAGCATGGATGCGGACCGTATTCATATTTGGCGTAATGAGGAAAGCGATAATATCACTCTCTTTGTCCATACATTCAGTTGGCTCAGCGACATCGGCAAGAAGATGCCGGCTATCCCCATGAGCCTCACTTTTGCGAATGGCAACAGGCCCAAGTGGGTAGAAACTGTAATGAACAATGGGTATATAAACGGGCCGCTGACATCGATGAACCGCAACAATCAGGATTATCTTGGAGAATTCGACATAAAATCCATCGTCATAATACCGCTGTTTTTGCGCAACGTGTTCTGGGGCCTTTTCAGCATTGATGATTGCAGGAGAGAGCGCGTGTTGTCGGATGAGGAAATCCATGTGTTGCGTTCTATTGGCCTGCTGATATCCAATGCAATTCTGAAAAACGAAATGACGCAAAAGCTGGCGGTCGCGTTGGATGACGCGGAAAAGGCCAGCCGCGCCAAAAGCGACTTTCTTGCAAATATGAGCCATGAGATACGCACGCCGATGAATGCAATCATCGGCATGGTGACTATTGGCAAATCCACGGTAGATATCGAAAAAAAGGATTACAGCTTCGGAAAAATTGACGATGCTGCAAAGCATCTGCTGGGCATAATAAACGATATCCTCGATATGTCGAAAATTGAAGCCGGCATGCTTGAGCTTTCCCTATCGGAGTTTAGTTTTGAAAAAATGCTGCAACGCGTCGTGAACGTCGTAAACTACAAAGCGGAAGAAAAGCAACTCAAATTGGCAGTCAGCATAGACGATGATATTCCGGACGACTTATACGGCGATGATCAGCATCTTGCGCAGGTTGTTATAAACCTTATGAGCAACGCGATAAAGTTCACGCCGAATGGCGGCGAGATTCGCATAAATGCCTGCCTCNTGCATGAAGAAGCCGAAAACTGCGCAGTCAGGATATCTGTNTCAGACACGGGCATCGGCATCAGTTGCGAGGAGCAACAGCGGCTGTTCCAGCCGTTTCAGCAAGCAAAGAGCGACACTACGCGCAAATATGGCGGGACCGGCCTGGGGCTTTCTATTTCAAAGAGCATCGTTGAAATGATGGGCGGTAGAATCTGGGTCGAATCCGAATTGGGAAAGGGCTCGACGTTCTTTGTAATTTTCAACGTGAAATGCAGAGGAAAGCGCGGAGGGACGAAGAACACCGGTGCGATTGCTGAATGCCCGGGGCCTTCAAACGGGCCCAATGAAGTTGCATATGATGTCGCCGGGTTATTTAAAGGATGCAGGGTTCTGTTGGCGGAGGATGTCGAGATAAACCGGGAAATAGTTATATCGCTTCTGGAGCCAACGCTTGTGGATGTCGATTGTGCGTTCAACGGCAATGAGGCCGTCCGAATGTTCAGCGAGGCGCCAAAGGAATACGACTTGATTTTTATGGATGTGCAGATGCCGGAGATGGATGGTTATGAAGCGACGCAACGCATTCGCTCTCTTGATGCTGTGAACGCGAAGACAATTCCCATAATTGCGATGACCGCGAATGTGTTCAGGGAAGATGTGGAAAAGTGCTTGCGCGCAGGCATGAGCGGCCACATCGGGAAGCCTTTGTCGCTGGATGAAGTGATAGGCTGCATGAGGAAGCATATAGCGCATTAGGGAGCGAAGCCCCTAACGTTTATGCCTTGGGGACGGATCCCCACGTTAGTGCCTTGGGGACGGATCCCCACGTTAGTGCCTTGGGGACGGATCCCCACGTTAGCACCTTGGGGACGGAGCCCCACGTTAGCGCCTTGGGGACGGAGCCCCACGTTAGCGCCTTGGGGACGGATCCCCCTCATAATAAGAAAGGGCAGTGTGACTCGCACACCGCCCTTTTGATATATAAGAATGCGTTTTCTATGCGTTGCCGTTTTCCTTGTCGTAAAACTCGCGGCTGTAAGCATAAAACTCATCGGTCGCTATCCAAGTGAGCTCGGGATTGCCAAAGCCAACGAATGAATAGAAGCCGCCTGTCGAAGCGAACAAGTCAACAGTATCTCTGACCTTTTGCACCAAATCCTCTTTCGCAGGTTCCGGGTCGCCGAAAGAATGGCCTTCGATGCCAGAGCCGAAGCCGAGCTTCGTGCCGTAATCCTGCTTCAACTTAATGAAATCAACGGCGCGGCGCTGAATCTGCAACAACTCAACGCCAAGATCGACGAAGTAAGGGGCAAAACGCGTCATGTTGCCGCATATATGGAACTGGAAGACGACGCCCTTGGACTTGACATGGTCGACAAAACGCTTCGTTGCGCCAAACAGCATGTATTCAAGCATCGCGGGCGAGAAGAACGTGTCTTTCTCATTGCTCCAGTCGTCATGGTATGTCAGAAGATCGATGGGGTAATACGACATCATCCTGTCAAATTGCTCTATCTCGTGGTCTATAAACGCTTCAAAGAAATCTTTGCACGCATCGGGCTCCGTGGCAAACGCAAGCATGGTTTCCGTGTAACCGCCAAGTATCGAGACCAGCCGCTCGGAGCAGCCGAGACCGATGTCGATGGACAGGACTTTTTCCGGGTCGTATTTGTTTTTCATGTAGTCCTCGTGGAACGAATCCCATTCCCAGTCGTCGAAGTTCGGGAACTTGACGCACTTGCGCCATTCGGTGATGTCGTCGCACAGGACGAACCCGGGCGTGAGCATCGGCCCGCCCGCGGAGTGGACATATGTCCAGTCGGTCAGGAACCAGTCGGTGAACGTATAGTCGGCTGTATGCGGGTGCGAGAAGTCCATGCAGACGCATTGGCCTTCAGTTGCTTTTGTCGGCAGGATCATGTCATTGGGGTTGATGGATTGCATGTCCAAAAATGAGTTTGGCACCCAGAGNGGATTTTGGTGCTGCGCCGACCGTCTGAAGTTTTCTTTTTGCGAGATGGGGTAGTCNAATTTTGGCAACACCAGCTCTCCGCCGCCGAAGAAGGAACGCGATTTGATGGTTGGTACATTTGGGTCTCCATATTGCAGCCGTGGGTACTTCATATGTGGTTGTCCTCCTTAATTTGTTTCTTTAATTTATTTATGCGTATTCTATATTGGGGGAAGTAGAAAGTCAACCATAAATACCATTCATGGCTCCTGTTCACGCCCTTACGCTCGGCAGACGTTTTTTTGCTTCCTCATCGCTCAGATGCGCATCCATGCGCATCTTCGCGCCGCTCCGCGCTACGCGGTCGGAAGCAAAACAAACGTCTACCTCACCGGGCGTGAAATTGCAACCATTCATGCGAAGTCCGTGGCGGGAGTGTTTTTTCGCCAGGCAGGCTCTTTTATGGCCTTTCGCTTCGGCCTTGCCACAGCGACGCAAACCTGGACGAGAAACCTATCGGGATCGCCGGTGCAGATTTCATCGAACATATACATAGCAAGCACGGGGCCTGTCAAAGTCAGAGACTTTTCTTTTGTAAACGCAGCCATCCTCTCCGGCAAGTCGGCCATCTCGCTGTAGTACCCACGATTGAAACCAATCAGATAAAAGCCCTCCTTCCTGACGCTGTTGCCCATGGGGTCTATCGTGAAGAAATGGTCAGGCAAGGAAGGGTGCGCCATGAACGAATCCATATCGTCCCAATACCCGCCGACAGGAAACGCGAGGTTGATATTTCTGCTGCTTGCTTGGTTGATGAAGGCCAATAAAGGATCGATAAATGTGTCGCCTTCTTCGTATTCATTGCGCGGCCAAAGGATATACTCCTTATTATCTCTGTGCAGCACGGCAACGGCGTTCACATCCACATCGACCTCATCGACGCCTTCAATGGTGTCGCCTTCGCCCATCCGCTTGCCCTTAACCGCCTTATACCCATTTGTGACGACCATGCCATAATTTATCAGTTCACGCCGTGTGTGTATGATTGCATATTTCTGCCGCAAGATGCGCATTTCCATGTTCATTTGCTTTTCCTGCCTGTCCAGCAACTGTAGAATTCTGACGGGGCTGCGCTCTTTACGCAGCTCTGCTATCGTCCTGAGCGGCAAATTCAGATCCCCTAGCACGGTTATGAAGTTGAGCGACATCACTTGAGCAGGGGAATAATATCGGTAATTATTGTCCGGATTACGGATAGCCGGCGAAAAAAGACCGATTTTGTCATAGTACCGCAGCGTCGAAGTCTCTATGCCGGTGATTTTTGCAAATTCTTGAATGCTGTAAAACCCTTTCATTACGATACCTCCATAAACAATATTATCGCATTATTGCTATGTAATTTGATGAATAAATGATGAAGATTTCAACGTTTCAATAATTTTAATGCAGAGATTTCAACGTTTTGATAGTCTTGTTGTTGTTTCAACGTTTCAATAATTTTGTTGTTGACAAGGCAGCGAGACTTGTGTTATCTTATGGAGTATGAATATAGGGGATAGGGGTATGGGCTATATACTGCGGCGTATTCCATATGGAAATGTGTTTTAGGAGGTGGATATGATGAAACAGTGGATGGATTCAGATGCCGTCGTTAACCGGCTTAAACGGATCGAGGGGCAAGTGCGCGGCATCATCAAGATGATCGAAGAGGATAAGAGCTGCGAAGAAATATTGATACAGATCAGCTCAGTGAAATCCGCGCTGCATAAATCGGGGCAAGTCATTCTGGAGGGGCATTTGCAGCATTGCGTGCTGGATGGGATACGCGAGGGCAAGGAAGAAGAGACGATAAAAAAATTGACTTCCGCAATTGAGCAATTTTCGCGGATAGTCTAAGTGGAGCGCGCGCTCTCATTTTGTCCATTGGGGATTATTGACGACATCGGCAGAGTTGTGCGGCGTCCCGGTTGTGGGCGTGGAACTCCCACGTGAGAGGTATTAGGTGTGATACAAAAAGTCAATGACTTTCTATCCGGTTTAATAATAACCGTTGTCGGCGGTGCGCTTCTTGTTGCAAGTTTGATACTTACATTGACAGCGACGAGAATTCCTGTCGATCCGGCTTGGGCTGCCGTAATTATATCAGGGTTGCCGATCGTGTATGCCGCGATCGAGGAATTGTTTGCGGATAAGGCGGTGTCTTCCGAACTGCTGATCACCATTGCAATGATTGCGTCCATCGCCATCGGGGAGCTATTTGCCGCCGGCGAAATCGCGTTTATAATGGCTATCGGGGCAATCCTGGAGGACAAGACCATATCACGCGCGAAAAAAGGCTTGAAGAACCTTATAAGCCTGGCTCCGGCCGAGGGCAGAAAAATCGACGGAGGCAATGTGGAGTTCATTCCGATCGAACGCATCGTATGCGGAGATATCTTGCGAATACTTCCGGGCGAGGCGATTCCTGCCGATGGAGAGATAATCGCCGGCGACACATCGGTCGATCAATCGATAATGACAGGGGAGTCCCTGCCGATAGACAAGACCGTCGGGGACGAGGTCTATTGCGGGACAATCAACCGCTTTGGATCTATAGATATCAGATCTACTGCGGTGGGCGAGGATTCTTCGCTGCAAAAGCTGATCAAGCTCGTTTCGGATGCCGAGCACAACAAGGCGCCGATGCAGAGGGCCGTAGACAGATGGGCGTCATGGCTCGTCCCGGCGGCGCTCGTAATTGCAGCAGTCACATTGCTTGCGACGCGCGATATTGTGCGCGCGGTTACCGTGCTTGTCGTGTTTTGCCCATGCGCGCTGGTCCTTGCCACGCCGACATCGATCATGGCGGCAATAGGGCAGGCCACGAAGCACGGAGTTATAATAAAGTCCGGTGATGCATTGGAGAGGATGGGGAAGATAGACACGGTGGCGTTTGACAAAACCGGGACATTAACGCATGGAAACCTCGTCATCAGCGACATAGTAGTGCCTGATGGATCAATCTCCGAAGATGAGCTGCTGTCCATCGCAGTATCGGTGGAATCGCGCTCCGAACATCCGCTTGGCAAAGCAATAGTGGAATTTGCGAACGAGCGGGGGACAACATGGCAGCCCGCTCATGACTTTGAGATGGTGCCGGGCAGAGGAGTCTGTGCGATTGTAAGAGGGGAGAAGGTATGTTGCGGCAGCGCGTCGTGGCTGCGAGCTCTTGGCGCTGCTTTTGGGGAAAAAGCCGATGCGGAGTTGGATAAGCTTCTGCAACAGGGGAAAGCAACGATTGTGGTTTCTATTAAGAATCGGGTAACGGGCATTATAGCTCTTTCGGACACGCTGCGCCCATCGGTCAAAGATATGATAGGCGAGCTCGCTGATGTCAGAACAAAGACGACTCTCCTAACGGGAGATCATATGCAGACTGCGCGACATTTCGCGGAAATGGCCGGCATTTCGGACGTGCATGCCGAATTGCTCCCGGCGTTGAAAGTCGATAAAATAAAGGAGCTCCAGCAACAGGGGCAGAATATTTGCATGATAGGGGATGGCGTCAATGATGCGCCAGCTCTGAAGACGGCGAATGTTGGCGTGGCGATGGGAGGCATGGGAAGCGATATTGCGGTGGATGCCGCCGATATTGCGTTGATGGGGGACGATATATCAAAAATCCCATATCTCAAGCGCCTGTCAAACGCAACCGTCAGGCTGATAAAAATCAATATCTCCCTTTCCATGTTTATAAATTTCGCGGCAATAATTCTTTCGATACTTGCGCTTTTGAATCCCGTCACGGGCGCGCTCGTCCATAATGCGGGTGCCGTGCTAGTCATCTTGAACGCCGCCTTGTTATATGATCGAAAATTTGTCTAATCGGTCGCAAACACGGAGGCTATCATAAGGCTTTCATTCAATGTCAACCGGTTAACACAACGTGCAAGTAGGGGCTGGGCTTGCCCATCCCGTAACTCACCTGAAAACGGTCGAGGCAAGCCTCGCCCCTACATGCCAATCAGGAATGGTTTTCTTGGCCTGTTGACATTGGTCATCCATTCTGAGGAAGCCTGTGCCCGAAGAATCTCGGCACGCTTTTATGTAACCGCTGGTATTAGTTCCAACTCCGGGCCTGAGCGGTGCAAGGCGAAATCGAGAAAATTCGCATCGTTGATCCACGAATCCAACTCATCAGGCATGACGATTACAGGCATGCGGTCGTGTATGCCGGCAACAGTGTCGGATGCCGCGGTGGTGAGGATGACGAACGCGCTATAGGCGCTGCCGTCCGCGTCCTTGAAAATGTTGATCATTGCGGCCATGAACAAAACGTCGGTTTCCGGCATTCGCAGGAGGTACTTGTCTTTCTTTTTCTTCGAGCCTGTGCGGTCCCATTCATAAAATCCGTTGGAAGGGACGATGCATCTGCGTTCCAACAACGGTTTACGGAACATTGTCTTTTCGAGCGCGGATTCTGCGCGGGCGTTGATTATTACGCTCGCGTTTTTCCAATGGGGAAAGCCCCATTTCGCTGCGGCGATGCCGTCGCGCGTTATCAATGGGGCTGTGTTTGTCGGGAAGATCTCCCCTCGGGCGATGTTCAGCAGAGCCCCGGGGGCGTTGAGCTTCACAAGGTCTTCCTCATAGGTATCGTCTTCAAGCAAGTATCGTCCGCACATACAATCGTGGCCCCCTCTCGAATGGCGTACTGGATTATTATACGGAAATTTTCAACGATATTTTTCCGTATGGATTTTTTATACAGAAAAATCGCCTAAATTTTGTGTATAGGTTTCTGTTGCAAGTTTGTCTTGCGTGATTCTTGGATTCGAGAGTATTGCGTTCAGGATGATCGCACGTTTATTATCTATGCCATTATCTATGCCACTATCTATGCCATTTGGCGTAGATGGCAACCGATTGGAGATCGTTTGTTTCTATCGCCTGCATCCGTCGATTGGACTGAGTTTCGTTTAAACGTACTATGTTGAAACAGGCATTAGGCTATTTATACATGATACACATCATCATTCCACAGCTCTGGGTTTTTGTCAATATATGCCCAAATGAGTTGATATTCTGCCTCGTTTCTGATGATATGGTCATGGAAGGATTTTTGCCATATTGAAAGGCCTATTTGCTTTGATATATTTCTTTTTAATTGCTGAATGATAAATGATACGTTCGTAGGGGCGATTACTAATCGCCCATTGCAGAGCGTTATTATCAAATGGATATGATTAGGCATAATCACATATTTGTCAATTGACACATTTTCATAATGAGCAGGGATTTCATTGATAGCGTTGTCTGTAATTTTACCATATTCACTTAATTCGACCGAGGCATCCGGGCGATTGGTAATCGCCCCTACGACCGATCCTAGCAATTCTTTCCTTTCTTTGACGCATAGGGTAATGAAGTATGATCCATCTGTACTGTAATTGTATCCTTCTAATCGATTTCTCTTTCTACTTTGCATACCTGTTGGGCGATTGGTAATCGCCCCTACAATCTCCTTACGTTGGGCGATTATTAATCGCCCGTTGTTATGTTTTGCATACCTGTTGGGCGATTGGTAATCGCCCCTACTCCATCGCCGTGACTTTTTCTTCGATGAAGGCGATTTCATTTTCGTCTAGGTTGTATTTTGCATAGAGCTGTTTGTCAATTTCGGGTATGGGTTTTGTCCAGTCTATGTCGCTTTGCGGCGTGAAGTCTTGTAGGGGGACTTTCGCCCATGTGGAACGCGAATTATGTTGAGTTACTTTTAGAACACCCAACAACACGCGCGCAAACTTTGTCTTTAAATATTTAAAAACAGCATTTGCTTCTTCTTCTTTATCAAATGCGCCGACTGTCAGGAAAGTATCGGTGTGAGCAACGAAGGGGAGACCAATTAGTGGAGTACTTATTATCCTTGCCGCATTGTCCCCTAGAGTTCCAGATGCACCATTTGACTCAGATACAAAGACTTTATACTTGGTCAAGCTGACCTGTTCCTGAAGATAGTCTCGTTTGATCCATTTGTATTCGCGCTTTGCATCGACAAGTCCTAACATACGCACGTTATCTGAACTAGATTTCTCAGAGTGGAACGCAAAGTCCATCTGAGAAAATGCCTTTGAAACAATCTTGTCCCTTGTCCCTCTACCCTGCATTGCTTCGGCTTGTGGAAAATCGACGAAAAACTGTTCAGAAAAGCGATATATACCCTGCGGTTGTACAAGGGAAGCAATACTCTCATCGGTTATTTGGGTAGCTTTACTAACGATAGAATTCAGATCATCGTAATGTGTGAAAATACCTATACTACCATAAACTTGATCCTTATCTCGATGAACAATGGCTACCCCACCAATTATATTGGTATTCGGAAACACATTTGCGCTGTTTTGCTCGTAATGCTCAACTCTCAAATGCTCGTCACCCAGCATTTTTGTATTCCATGATTTAGGTGTTTGTCCTGCGTTGAATAAGAATCTGGCAGGCGAGATTAAGCAGTATCTCTGCGAAACCGTTTCTGCAAGGTCATAGAAATGGTGATAAATAGGCTCGTCTCTCGCCTCGCCACTCTCCTGATAAGGCGGGTTACCCACCACGACGTCAAATTTCATTTTTAAATCACCTCTGTTCTTTGCAAGCTCGGTCAGGTCCCGGCACACAAGATTTGCGCTATCAATTTCGGGATGTCCGCCGAAGACATAGTTCCTTGCGATGCTGTAGATTATCTCGCTCGGCGCAAAGCCATAAATCTGGTTTTCGAGGATGTGCCGGAGCCGCTCGTTTCCATCTGGGATTTTACCAACAAGCCCCGCATACAAGCGTTTTACGATTTCGGTCAGGTACAGGCCTGACTTCACGTATAAATCCGCAAAAGTCTTATGCTTATCTGTGAATATATCAGGGTTGTTTTCTTCCAGTTTATCGATCATCATTTTCACGACCTTTTTCGGCGTGAAAATCTGATTGGTTCTCTGGGGCGGGATATAGTCGAAAATATCCTCGGTCTGGCTGTCGTTGAAGTAATCGGCAAGCTGCGCTTTTTTGTTCAAAAACTCCTGTACGGATTCGTCGAATACTACACTGTCAAAGAAGTTATATGTATCTCGCAAAGTGCGGAATTGGTCTAGCGTAATCCCGGTAACATCGACAAATACGTCGTCTGTAATGTTTATATCAAAATTCGCTAGAGTTGTATCGGACGTGCCATATGCCATTAGGAACGACGGAATAGTGCGGGCAAACCCGCGCAAGCGGGCGCGGACGTCGTCTTCAACCGATGCCTTTTTCTTATCCTCAGCGGTTGAAAGAATAGTTTGCGTTGATTCTTGAGTTAGCTCTTTTGCCTTTTCCTCGACTGTCGAAACAAGCTCATTTTTGAAATCAATCTGTATTTGCTGTTTTATCTCTTCGTATTTTGCGGTAGCTTCGGCGACCGCATCCGTGTCGTTTTGGCTTTCGGCTACCCGGCGTTCAAACTCTACCTTTGCTTCGGCTTGTCTGATTTCTGCTTGCTTCTGTACCTTTTCCACCTCGCGGGCGATGATATTCGCGTTATGCTTCACAACCTGCTCCGCCTGCGCCATCGTGACGCTATTGTCTTTGGCAAGCTCTTTTACCGCATCCAATACATTGTTCGTAAAGGCAGAGGCAACGGTATTTGTCAAGTTCGGAACGGACTGTTCAGTCGCTTGCCTGGCAGCGCCGACAATATCAGCATAAACTTTCTCACCGAACCGTGCTTCTGTTTCCGCAACGACAATAGAGAAATTGACCGCCACGCTTCCATTAGCATCTACCTGAACCCCTTGTGTATCGATAGAATCGTTCGTTTGGCGCGGAGTGACCTTGCCCACATCAACAGGGTTTAGTTGTTCCAGAATTTCCCTTACCTCTTGTGATGCAAAAATACCGGAAATGTTCTGGAATAGCAGATTTGACATGAAGCCGCGCTTAACGACTTCCCGCGCCTTTATCGATTTCGGAATGGTCAGGACTTGCCTCACATCAAGCTCCACCATCTTGCCGTCACTGTCCTCGGCTATTACAGGGAAAAAGTTGAGCAGCTTCTTAATATTAGCCTCTCTGGTCTCAGTCGTGCCTCCCCCGTCGGCGGTTTTGCTGTCTAGATTATTGGCAAATTCGTCATAGATAATCAAGGTGCGTTCCGGGGCGAAGTCAAAAACATAGGCGTTCTGCTTTTGCTGCTTTTCGCCGTTTTCCTCATAATCCCATGGATTTTGCGCTCTAAATGCTGCTTGCATGTATAGACTCGGTGATTTGATGTTGGACAGCATTAAGACGGCGGTCCACTCGGGAATAGTGACGCCTGTTGTTAGTTGACCTACTGAGAGGGTAATCGTTCTCTCGTGTGTTTTAATTGCTGCACGAACCCGATCGAGCGAGTTTTCATTAACGGAAGGATCGTCTTCCGTTCTGCCGTCACCTGCCGCTAAGACGATTTCATAATTCTCAAATACCGGATGCTCCGCGAGTAGCTTTGCGAGAGCCTTTGCGCTTGCTACACGATTTAACAACCAAAACGTGTGTTTCAGTTCAGCTCGTAATTCTTTTGTAGAAAACGGGTATTTTTCGTTTTTGGAAAGCGTGTCGAGCCATTTACGCACCTCTTCATCGTGAATGAACTTGCCGCTGTCGTTTGTTTCAAAGAATTCATTCAGATCAAAGGCAAAGTCAATGTCCTTGCCGTCTATTTCGGCGCCTTTGTTTACCTCGTCCGTGATCATCTGGCTCATCTGATAAGAGAACATATTAAGACGAGGCAATTGCTCGTAAGGGTTGTTTTCCTCTATATTTGACCAGTTAGCCTTTGCTTCCTGCTCATCTGCATACGTCCAGTTAAATATCTGCTCCTGCGAGAACTTCCCGGAAGCTATAGCCCTGAACGGGGTGCCGGATAAATGCAACGTGAAACTGCGGTTTATGTTGTTAAACGCTATGTCGGTTTTGAATGTGTCGACACCTTCATGGGCTTCGTCGATGACGAGCAAGTCCCATTCCAGGCTTTTGACCCATGCAAGCTTGTCAAAAGTACCCCCAAATGAAATCGCTCCTTTTAAGTCCTGTAAAGAGATAAAAGTGATATGGCTATCACGGCGATCGCCTTCGGGTGCGTCTATCAATTGCCGATTGAATTCATCACGAGTGAAAACAGGTCTGTCTTTCAAGGAGTCCGTCGTGGAGATAAACAAATACTCTGTTTGCCAAGCGATGAACGTTTCAAAATCGTCAAACCAAGAATTGGCAATGGCAGGGCGGTTTGTGACAATAAGAACCTTTTTTGCGCCCATCCTGCGAACCAAATCATATGTGGTCAAGGTCTTTCCAAAACGGGGTTTAGCGTTCCACAAGAACTCACCGTTTGGGTTAGCCTCTGCATATTCGAGCGTCATTTCTACCGCCTGCTGCTGCTCGTCTCGAAGCCTATACTCAAGTTTGCTGCTAGCCCTAACATTTGCTTCTAAGCGATTGTTTCTGAAATCATCAAAATCGCTATGCGCTTGCTCGAGTGTCCCATCGTAATAAAACCATTCGGTATTTGGCTCCTGCGCTATGTTCTTGAATTTCCGCAAGTAGTTGTGCAATTGCTTGTCGATAAACCATTCGTCGGAATTGGCGAATTTCGCAGGCTCCGACCATAACTTAGCATATTTCAAATTGACCGCTGCCGTATGTGTCTGCTCCCTTATGCGACTGTTAACATCTTGCCGCTCGGTGTAGCCGATTTTTACCCAGCCTTCCTTTGGTTCATATTCCGGCAGGATGTATGCATATATTTGCGGATAGATTGTCTTTGTGGTTCGTATCATAGTGTTATCGTTCATATCTGTTAATCCGCCTTCCGTGTGAATAACAATACGTTCCGGGCGATTGGTAATCGCCCCTACAATCTCCTTGCGTTGGGCGATTGGTAATCGCCCGTTGTCATGTTTTGCGTCCTTTTTGGGCGATTGGTAATCGCCCCTACATTTTGTCGAAATACTCCATTCTGTTCGTATCCCAGTTCATGACTCTCGCTCGCTTGCCGGGAGTGATTTTCCATTCATCTTTGGGTTCGCCTACATCAAATAATGACAGTTGCATCTCCACGATTTTTTCTCTTTTTTCAGTCAGTGGGATAATGTATTTTATCCCATCCATTTGAAAAACATTATAGCTGATTATTTTTGCGATTTCCTCGATCAGCCCGATAAGCGGGTCGTCCCCCCATTTGGCAAAATAGTAGTCACGATACGTGTAAAGCAGGTTTTCGCGGGCGATGAGCAGAGAATCGCCGTTCCATTCAAAACCATAGCTTGATTTATAAGCGAGTTCAACCAAGCGTTGCCACTCTGCTTTATCAGCGATCTCGTTATTAATTCGAGCGAGTTTTCTGTCAATGAAGCCAACGCGATCGGGAAGTGGTACTATCTCGCCTGATTCCATGTCGTAGCGCGTGGCCATGTATGGGGCTTCCCCACAGGTAATTTCAAGCCATTTGCGGCGAGTATATGTTTCCAAATCATCGTCTAAATAGTTTTCGTCAACTGCATCGTTTTGCGTTTTCACTATCCATGTGGGTGTAAAAACCTCAGCTTTTGTTCTTGTCCTCTCTTTTTTCATAGACGCTGTTTTCAAAGCTCTCGGCATTATCAGAGTGCTATGCGCACCGGTGATAAATTTGGGTTTTATCTGTGCAGTTGCGGCGTAAGCAGAAGCGCCGAATTCAATATAATTGTCGTTCGCCCATATGATGTTCCTGGGGGTATTCGGTGTCGATGTTGTTCTATCCAGCAGTAGAATATCAAGTATGCGCGGCATGCTTATCAATATATCAATGGGCGCTTCAGGTATAAGCGCCATTGTATTTTCATATACATTCTGCACGCATATACGCTCCCTTCGATGATGTCAGCCCATACTATATTCGTGTGCTTGCGTTAATGCAAGCAAGACACTTTATAGCAATGGTACGTGTGTTCATGCTTATGTTTGAGATGTTGCCGGTGGGCTTGTGTTCCGCTCGATTATTTGGTAATATCGGAAGCATGACGTAGGCATAGATATGCGTTAAGGAGGCGGCATGCAGATGGAAGTCAGTGAGGCTTTACCGGAATACGAGCGGTACACATATGCGGACTATTGCGGCTGGGGTGATGAAAAGCGGTGGGAATTGCTGGATGGCGTGCCATACGCCTTGTCGGCGCCATCGCAGGCTCATCAAGAGATAAGCGGCAGTCTGCACAACCAAATATATAGCTATTTAAAAGGCAAATCGTGTAAAGTGTTTGCCGCGCCGTTTGACGTCAGGCTCAACGCCGATGCAGGAGATGATACTGTCGTGCAGCCTGATTTGTTGGTGGTCTGCGACCAAGCCAAGCTCGACGGCAAGTGCTGCGTCGGTGCTCCGGATATGGTGATTGAGATTCTCTCCCCCTCTACAGTGCTGCGAGACAGAGTGCTCAAGAACAGGCAGTATTTGCGGGCGGGCGTCCGTGAATACTGGATCGTCGATCCGGATGTCAAGATGGTCACGGCTCATGTTTTACAAAATGGAGAATACGTTGCTCACCCATATGGCAGCGCCGAAGCAATTTCCGTTAGTGTTCTTGAAGGGTGCGTGATCGATTTGATTGAAGTATTTGGAGGATATGGAGAATTATCTTGAATGATCGGTACTGTTGCTGTGGGACAGCATTTGTGTCATTCTGAGGGAGCTTGCGCCATTATATGCCCTTCCGGGTATCTGCTTACAGTTAGTGAAATCAATTTCACCCGTCATGTCCGCGCTCCTCCCCATAGAAATTTTTGCCTGAGGTAATCAGCGTGTTCGGCAGTTATTGTCCCGTCGTTTATTTCAGCAATATTAATGCTGCCGTATAACTCTCCCCAAAGACAGTCCAGCAGACTCGAGCTGTTTTCTATCCCGGCCTTGTATTCGTCCAAGTCGTGCTGAAGGTACGCCGGCAGATTGTGTTCGTATGATTTTTCGAGCTCCGTGCGGCGAATACCGGCTTCGGTCAATGTTTCCATCGAAATACCAAGTGTTTTTGCCAGTTTGTAAATCGTCTCGGCGGAGCATTTTTCGAGTTTGGTTTTATCGCTGCATATTTCGCTAAGCGTTGAATGCGGTATGTTCGCTTCAAGGGCGAGTCGGTATTTTGTCATTTTTCGCTGCTTCAGTAAGTCTTCAACTATCATAGTCCTCACCCTCTTTGCGTTCATTATATCGGTATGCCGCAATAATGTCAAGCAAGGCAACAGAGTCGTGTGGAACAGTACACCCCAAAACTTTACGTTTCAGGGCTTGATTATTCAGAAACGCATTGCTCCCATCACAAAACCAAAAAACATATCTGTCCTCAAATTCCTTGATGTCTAATGTATAGTCGCATTTCCGACATACCCATTTAGAAGTTTTTCTGTTCTCTCGCATGACTATACTTAATTCACTCTTTATAAGGTAGTAACTCACAATCCCGAATCGTAACACGATATGAGCCAAATTCTAAATCATCTATATCTTTATCCCACCCATCAGCTTCCGTTACATCAAATGATTTTTCGTAAACGTGAGTCGGTACAGGCTTTTGTCCGTTATGGATACTCAGACGTGTGCGAAGCTCGATTTTATAATAATCCGCTTTAATTTCATCAACTGTTCCGATTAGCGTATACATGTCGCGCGGATGTTTCATTCCGTGGGCTTCATAAATATAATCTACCCCATCTAACGCGCTATCAGTATCAATGTTATCTTCATCAACCCGCTTATAGACAGGCCACTTGATTCTATCTCCAATTTTGAATGGGTCGCCGCAACACTGCATTTCCCAATCGTCATAGGAAACCACACATTTTTCTATCCGCATATTAGACCACCTAATTGAGCGTTCTTTTTTGCTTACATTGGGTCAAGTTGGTCCGAAGTCACACCAAGCCTAAATACTTCTCAAAGAACACTAACGTGGGCTGCGCCCACAACCCATCGGGACAGCTCGCTTACGAGCGAAATGAATTCGCTCTACTCGCTTGTCCCTCACGCAGCTACGCTGCGCACC